>Ga0307992_1002703_pt1 | contig 10030 bp, 9 predicted proteins | sample EllFjometagen133_FD_203162 | JGI IMG/M metagenome (GOLD analysis project Ga0307992, IMG submission 203162) | Marine microbial communities from Ellis Fjord, Antarctic Ocean - #133 | ecosystem: Environmental > Aquatic > Marine > Unclassified | place: Southern Ocean | collected 2014-10-08
TTTAAAGGAAAAGACTGTTTTCTTGGAGCGTAAAATTGTTGAAATATAATTACCTTTTTTCATATTTGTAAACTAGATATTAGTTTTAACCTTACTCCCAGTTTAAGTTATGTAAAAATATTGTCAAATAAAGTTTTCCACAATAGGATTAAACCATATTCTAATCAATTATTCTCAAAATCAAAATTATTTCCCCAAATTTATTAAAATCTAAATTTTGTTTAATTCTTATATTTCTGATAATTTTTTAAATTCTTTGTCCTTCTCTACTATTACTGGACTAACTCTTAAAGCTATCTGATTTATACCCATAAGTTTAATGTTATCCAACTTTCTAATTCTAGATAAGGCTACATAACCCATGCCATATTGGAATGATTTTGATAGATCAATCTCAGCGGCGTCTAAACTCATGCCCTGACTTTTGTGGATTGTAATAGCCCAAGCTAAACGCAAAGGAATCTGTTTAATGCTAGCAATAATTTGATCATCTCCCTCTATGCTCCATTTGGTTGGTAAGACTATAATCTCTCGTCCAGAGGTTGTTCTAACTACCGGATATTCATTGTCACCATAACCAATCACTTTGCCCAGAGTACCGTTAACATAACCAGCTTCAAAATTATTTTTAACAAACATTACTATTGCTCCAATTTTTAATTTCAATTCTTCTGGAGACAGACAATTTTTCTTCAAAAAATCAACTAGGTTTTTCGGGCCATCTTCGGTCATATAATAAATCATTTCTTTCCTAGGGATTCTCGACAATTCATAATCATTAATGGCGTCAACTTTAATATTATGTGTATACAATTGTGTAGGCTTGATTGAAAGATTTATGGGCTGGTGCAATCGAGTTTTTAATATTTCCAATTCTGCTGGACCCGCCTTATTTTCTCTGATTTTATTTAAAATATTAGTAAATTTAGAGTCATTCTGCCGAAACTGTTTGCTCAGATAACAAACTTTAATATTGGCTTTTTGCCAGGCAGATGATTCATAAGCAAATTTCGGCATTTGGTCCTGACTAACAGGTGGAAGCTGAAAAAAATCACCGCACATTATTATCTGTATCCCCCCAAAAGGCAGAAAAGGATCTTTGATTTTTCTACAAACTCTATCCACAAGACCAAGGCGATCCGCATCAAGCATTGATATTTCATCAATAATTAAAATCTGCGTCTCCTTGATTCTTTTGTTTATCCTTGCATCTTTGGCCACATTTTTTATTGATTTTTCGTCCATGTCTTTCTTGATGCCAATGCCTGACCAGGAATGAACTGTTCTTCCTTCAAGATGAGTAGCGGCAATTCCAGTCGAGGCCGTCACTCCCACCTTAACTCTCGTTTTCCTGAGATGCGAAATGAACTGATTTAATAAAAAGGTTTTACCAGTTCCAGCCGAGCCCGTCAAAAAAACATTTGCGCCTGATTTCAAAATTTTAAGTGCTTGTTTTTGGGTCATTAAATTTAAATATGATATGATCTGGACTTGTTAATTATCCAATCCTTATTTTTAATTAAATTTTAGATTTCTTGTGATGAAAATAAATTTTGTATTTTAATTTATTTTCGTTGCAATAACTTCTAATTTTATCCTCTACTTCATCCCAATAGTGACTATCAGTAGAATAAATCTCCCTATATTTAGAAATCAAATCAGGATTATATTTTTTCAAAAATCCGTAAACTTCATTTTTAATTGATGAATAAAGGTTTAAATTCTCAAACCAATATTCATCAACGAAATCTTTGGTTAAATCAATCAATTCTGACCAATCACTAACTTCTGGAAAAATTGGAGAAACAAATAGAACAGTTCGAATTCCAGCATCATGCAATTCTTTTAATGCATTGAGTCTCTTTTTTGTCGAAGTTGATTTCGGCTCCAATATATCTTTAACTTTATCATCCAGAAAAGAGGCTGAAATCGCAACGATACAATCATCAAACTGCTTTAGCAAATCAATATCCCTTAATATAAGATCTGATTTAGTAATGATATTCAAACGAGGTTGTAATGGTATTAATTTTTCAAGAATCCGTCGAGTCAATTTATATTTTTCTTCTAAGGGCTGATAAGGGTCTGTTACTGAGCCAATAACCATTGTCTTGTTTCTGTACTTCTCGGTGTTCTCGGGAATTAGTTCTGGAGCATTAATTTTAGCGTCAACAAACTCTCCCCACGGTTCTGTATGGCCTGTAAATCTCTTCATAAATCTAGCGTAGCAATAAAGACAAGCATGACTACAACCAGTATATGGGTTTATTACAAAATCTCCATCAGGAAGATTTGATTTCACTATAATAGATTTTGCCTTAATCTCTTTTACTTTCATTTTAATCTCTGTTTAGGATTTTTTGTTAAGCAAACCGATAATGAGCATTACTAGTCCTCCTATCACCCAAATAACTAATTCAATACCTGAATGAAGAAATATTCCAACGAAAAGCCAAATAATTCCAAGACCTATGTGAATTTGATAAGGAAATTTGTTTTTCATAATTAAAATACATTAATGTTTATAAAATATGATTTAATTAAACTTTAAATTTTTATTTTTGGTTGATTTTTTGCCAAATGGGAAAAACTGCTCTAAAGAACCCTACTGAAGGGTCTTCGCAGGCGTCAACTTAAGGAGACAGTCCCCTTTTTTCAATAATATATTAATTAAAATAATTATTTACCGCATCTTCAAATTGCTCAATAAATATCTGCTTAAAATAAAAAATATTATTTACTTCATAAAACAATAAACTTACTTTTTTGTATTCCTGAACATCCACAATTCTATAAGAGAGCGGTATGGAGTTATGCGCCAATAAAATCGCATTTGAAAGCATGCGAGCCGTTCTTTTATTTCCGTCCTCAAAAGCTTGGATATAAGAAATTAAAATCAACCCAAAAAAAGCTTTTTCAAAAAAAGAGTCCTTTTTGTTAATTAAATCAATCATGCTCTGTAAGACCTCTTTGATTTGGAAACTATTGTCCAAGGGCTTGTATTTTGTGCCAGTGATGCCCACTAAACCGTTTCTAATATTTTTTGAAATTCCAATTTTTTTAGTTAACACAGAATGAATATATTCAATATCAGAATAATTCAATTTTTTAAATCTCTCTTTATTTTGCATAACCTCATTGAAAGCATCTTTGTGGTTCAAAATCATCTGAGTTTCTTTTTTGGTTTTTCCTTTTTCCACGACATTTTCTTTAATCAAAGCTTCTGTGCCTAAAAGTGAATAAGTATTCCCCTCTATCGCTGAAGATTTCCAAGAAAACTCAATCATAATTCTTTCAAATTCTTTATTAATAAGCGTTTGACTATCATATTTTGAAAAACTTTTCACAAAATCTTTTTGTAAATTTTCTATTTTTTCTTTTTCCTCTGCTGTAAAAATATCATTTTCTAAAATATTAAAAATTTCAAAATTAAAATTTTCTTTTACTTTTCTTTCCATGTATGAAACGGAAAAATATTTTTCAGTATCAATTTCTTTTAAAATTTTATGAACATCAGACAAAGAATAAACTACAAAAGCGCCAGCGCCTCTTTTGCTTAAGATATTTTCTTTGCACAAAAAAGATAAATCTCTAGTAATTGTTTCTCGAGAATATTTATCATCAAAAAAAGAAACCAAATCTTTATTTTTAAAAGATTGATTTTCCTTTGCAAATTCTATAATTTGCTTTTGTCTTTTGTTCATAAACATATTATATCATCATTGCGTCATTTTTTCAAGCTCATTGCGTCATTTTTTGAAAAAATTCATTAAAAAACGCCATTTCTAGACATTTCATTGCGTCACTTTTTATTCAATATTGCGACTTTTTCGCACATATTACATATGTAAGCTCTGTAATTCTCCTCTAAATACCTTTTAAAAAAAAACATCATTTTTAGATTTTTATTTTAATTAATTTTTAATTTAGTTATATTAACTCCATAGAATCTAACAATCCGCGAAGACCTTCCATAATGTCATCCATATTATAGAAATCCTTATATGAGGTCCACTTGAAATCTATAGCTTCTTCTTTCTGGAGCTTGGGCTTAAATATATTAGGAACAAATACTTTATAAACATCGCACTCTGCTCTCATATCATGATAATGAATGTTGTGTTTATAAATATATTTAAAATCTTTCTTGGGGACTCTAATATTGACTTCTTCCATAACCTCTCTCTGAACTGCACAAATAGATTTCTCGTTTTTTTCAATTTTACCTCCCACAAGACCCCATGTGTTGCCCTGAAAAACCAAAGGATTTCGTCTAAGTATCAAAATCTGTTTGTCTGGTGTTTCAAAAAAACATAAAGCGATTTTAACTATTGGTAAATTATTCATATTAACTATTATATCAAACTATATTCAAATAGACTATTTCGTATCTAGGTACTTAGGACATCTATTACCTTACCATTGATTATAAAATCATCGGATGGAGTTAAATAAATTGGCTGATGCCTTTTGTTTGTTGATTCTGGGAATAAGCCAATCATTTTTTGGCTTATCTTTTTGAATAACTTTACTGTAGCTAGACCATCAATAACAGTTAAAACTCTATCGCCATTCTTAAAGTCTTTGACTTTGTGGTCAACAAGGATTAAATCATCTTCTTTGATTTTCTTTCCGTTTATTTTGGAACGATTCATGGAATCACCGAAGACCCTTACAGCGAATACTTCTTTATTTCTTAACAATGCTTTAGAAACTTTTAAATAACCTTCTATATTTTGTTCCGCAAAAAAAGTTGGGCTACCAGCATTAGCCATGCCCAAAACAGGAACGTCAACAAAGCTCTTTTTGGCATAATTCTTTAATTCAATTCCTTTGCTCTTAGAAGATCTTTTGATAAATCCTTTTTCTTCTAAAGCATTGAGGTATAAAAATACACTTCTCAAGCTTTTAAACTTTAGCCCTAATTTAGCATTCTCGTCTTTTAGCTCTCTTATTGTTGGCATCTTACCATTTTCAGAAAAAAACTTTTTGATAGCTTGTAGTACGATTTTTTGTTTTGGAGTTAATGTTTGCATTTGTTTATAATTTTATTGTTTACTTAACTTTCATATTATACTGCAATGATATATTACGACAAGTAAAAAACTGTGGATAAAAAAAATGCCCTTAGGTTATAAGGTCATTTTCTTTATTTCTAAATATTCTTTTTAATCCAACTTCCTCTCAAGTCGGACCTGTTGAGAAGTTACCTATTTCATTTAACTCTAATCTATATTTTCTTTCAAATGGACGGAAAATCAATGTCCAAATATTTTTTATGATCATCGCTATTTAATGTCCTTATCTGAAATCCTTCTTTCTGGCAACTCTTTAAAAAATCAATTTGTTCTCTTGCCCAATCCTTCCATACCTCCGCTGTCATTGATTTATCCCACCATTTCTTATTTTTATATCGATTATACAAAACGTTAAAATCTGTATATAAAAATATTATCTTATGTTTATCATTAGGTAAAGAATTTCTAACATTATTTAAATGATTGTTATGGAAATCTAAATCTTGTCCTTTCACAAGTATTACCGAATTTGAATTATTTTTAGAATATTTTCTGATGATTTTGTTCAAATTTTTACGAAATTCTCTGTTGCCATCATTTTCGTCTTGAACTACCCAATCTATGCTTTCGTTACAAATAATTATATCTCTATTTTCCCACCCTAATCTATTTAGTATTTCTACAGGCTTATTATTATAAATATATTTAATAAATGTCTCTTTACCAGCAGCGCTAGGGCCGAACACCCAAGTAATTTCATTATTCATATTGAAATTTAATTTTTATTTTTTTTAACTCCTGTCATATTTCTTGTCTAAAATAAAAACTATGTTAATAACAAAAATTTTAGGATTTTTTCAATTCGAAGACATCAGTATAAAGCTTCTTCAATTCTGGAGTTAAATCATCTTCTGTTCTGTAATCTTTAACTCTCCTGCTAATAAACTTTTTCTTTTTTTTGAGATAAAATCTTTTTAATCCCAAAGCATCAAAAATTCTTTGATTCGGTTCAAGAGAAACACTTTCTTTACTCCAAGAAAGAGTGTCTAAGTCGTATATAATTTTCATAGCAAGCATAATTATAACCGGAAAGACTAAAACAATAGCCTGGAAGAACAAATTTGAAACATTAATGAATAAAACAGATAAAGCGATTATTAGAGAGAGAATAGTCATCATAATCCATTCGGAAACAAATAATCTCTCTTTGCCTAATGTGTCTAATCTCACTGTATTCTCAACATATTGATGATATGCATTTAACATATATTCAAAATAAAGTGTACTCTTGTTCGTTTGTATTTCATCTTCTTGGATAAGCATGAAAGATTTTTGGATATTTCTATAATACGGCAATTCTATATGACCTTCATTCCATTCTACAATCTCATCAACTATAGAACTTTTTTCGGTTAATTCCAAAAAACTTTTTTTAAACTTTTCATTTTTAAAAAAATATTCTGCATCCTTTGTCATGTTTATTCCAAATGAAGACCTAGTGCCCTGTATTGACCTTATTTCTGAATATCTAGACCATAGCTCAGAGATGAAAAACCCAGCCAAGAAACCAAAAAGGATACTTGATATTGTCAATATAACACTAATAATCTCAGAATTAATTTCGGGAAAAATAATATAAAATTTTAAAAACCAAATTAGAGCAAATGTTCCAAAAATTGAAATAATTGATTTCCAGTTTTTCATAATCTTTTCTATTTTTAGCTTAGTTAATTAAAATAGTTTCTTTTGGGGAGAAGCTTTTTTATTTTTTAAACCTGTAACTCTAATTCTCCCATATATTCCGTCATATCCTTCTTCTTTAATCACCTCTCCTTTTCTCATCTTAATAATAGATAATGCTAATTCAGGAGAAGATATTTTTTCTAATTCTTTTTGAGAGAGATGAAGCAAGATATTAAATTCATTCTTTCCTTTAGAAATCAAAGCATCATATTCTTTTTGAACTGTCTTAGATTTAGGTCCTACTCCTTTTATCTCAGAAATCAATTCAGGTAAAGGGATAATACTTTTAAATGGTATAGCTTTAGGAGGAACAAATCCTACGGGACGATCAGCCAATTCATTAATTCTATGCAAAACTCCAATAGTTAGAGGGCGATGACATTTGGGACAAATATTCTTATTTTTCACAGATTCTTGAGGTGTCATTTTTACATCACAAGCCCGATGTCCATCCAAATGATATTTCCCTTCCTCTGGATAAAATTCAATGGTATATTCTAATCCTTTTCTGGTTTTAATAGCATTAGTTAAATTAGAATAAGTTAATTTTTTTAAATTAAAAACATTAGCTTCTCTTCCTAAATTCCGAGGACTATGTGCATCAGAATTACTAAGTAAAGTATATTTATCTAAAGCTGATAAACGCCAATTCATAGCTGGATCCGAGCTTAAGCCCGTTTCCATAGCATAAACTTTAGAACTCATTTTCCCAAAACATTCTTTTACCGTATCAAATCCTGATTTAGCACCAAATAAAGAAAACCAAGGAGTCCAGATATGTGCACAAATTAAAAAACATTTCGGAGAAATGTCAAAAATAATCTTAGTTAATTCTTCAGCATCAACGCCCAATATTGGTCGTCCATCTGATCTTATATTAAATCTCTTATCTAATGTTTTATTAATCTTTCCAACTATTTCTAAACTTGGAGCTAAAAACACCAAATGAATACGACGACATCTACCATTCTTTGTATAAATACAAGACAATTCAGAGGTTAGTATAAAATTAGTTAGATATTTACTTTTTTTTACTTGATAAATTCCTTCTGCTACTGAATGTAGTTTACTTTTTAATTCTTTAAACCAAGAAGGATGAGTAAAATCTCCAGTACCCAAAACCTGAATTCCTTTAATTTGAGCCTCTTTATCTAAGTGTTCCAAATCCATTTTTGGAGATGTAGCCCTAGAATATTTAGAGTGAATATGTAAATCAGTTATATAATACATATATTTATATTAAGAACCCTTCACTTCGCTCAGGAACCTTGTAATTAAATATCATTGTATAAAAAAATTAAAGTATTTTAATTATAACAAAAAAACCACTAAATAAATAGTGGTTTTTAAAATGAGAACAACAGGATTCTGGCAATTACCTACTCTCGCCCAAAGGACTACCATCGGCCCTAGGGAGCTTAACTTCCGTGTTCGGGATGGGAACGGGTGTTGCCTCCCCGGCAGAATTACCAGAATTCTATTGTCCTCATGCAAAGGATTATGAACTAAACGATAAATTAGAGAATTGATGACTGATTAGTACTCCTCAGCTAAATCCATTACTGGACTTATACTTAGAGCCTATATACCCGGTGTTCTCCCGGGAGTCTAAGAAACTTAATCTTGAGGACGGCTTCACGCTTATATGCTTTCAGCGTTTATCCAAACCGAACGTAGCTACCCAGCAATGCCCTTGGCAGGACAACTGGTACACTAGAGGTTCGTCCTTTAAGGTCCTCTCGTACTATTGAAGGGCCCCCTCAAGTTTCAACGCGCACAGTAGATAGAGACCGAACTGTCTCACGACGTTCTGAACCCAGCTCGCGTACCGCTTTAATTGGCGAACAGCCAAACCCTTGGGAGTTGCTTCACCCCCAGGATGCGATGAGCCGACATCGAGGTGTCGAACTTCGCCGTCGATATGAACTCTCAGGCGAAACTAACCTGTTATCCCCGGAGTAGCTTTTATCCGTTAATCTTCTCCGCTCCTATAAGCAAGAGTCGGTTCACTAAGTCCGAGTTTCCTCTCGGCGCGACTTGTAAGTCTTGCCGTCAAGCTGGCTTGTGCCTTTACACGTCCAGCGCGATTTCCATCCGCGCTAAGCCAACCTTTAAACGCCTCCGTTACCTTTTGGGAGGCATCCGCCCCAGACAAACTAACCACCAGATACTGTCTCCCTCTAAAAGAGGGATTAAGGATCAAAAATATATAAGGGTGGTATCTCACTGGTGCTCCGAAGAGCTCCCACCTATTACTGAACAGATATAACCCTAATCCAATATCAAGCTTTAGTAAAGCTTCACGGGGTCTTTTCGTCTAACTGTGCGTAGAGCGCATCTTCACGCCCATTGCAATTTCATCGAGTCCCTCGTTGAGACAGTTGCCAAGTCGTTATGCCATTCATGCAGGTCGTAACTTACACGACAAGGAATTTCGTTACCTTAGGACGGTTATAGTTACCGCCGGCGTTCATCAGCGCTTGGATTCAAAGCTCACCCAATGCTCCACAGCGGAAATTTTAAACTCTAAATTTTGAATTCTAGACAAATTCAAATCTTAAAACGCAAAAATAAATTATTTTTGGCCTAAAAAATTGAAATTTAATATCATCTAAAAATAAGTCTTAGAAATTAGAAATTCCCGATGCGAAGCATCGACTTCACATCTCCTCTTAACGTTCTGACACTGGCCAGGCATCAGCCCCTATATATCACCTTACGGTTTGAGCAGGGACCTATGTTTTTGTTAAACAGTCGCTTGGCGTACGTTAGCTGCGCCCCCTCTGTCCGAAAACAGAGAGAGAGTCCTTATTCCGAAGTTTCGGACGCTTTTTTGCCGAGTTCCTAAACGAGGGTTCTCTCGTCCACCTGAGGATACTCTCCTCACCCACCTGTGTCGGTTTGCGGTACGGGTAATATTAGCTTAGCCCTAGAAACTTTTCTTGGCTTCCACTCCCTTCAAATCTCCCCTTGCAGGGATCTTGTTCGTAGCAGGCATTACATCTTCCGGATTTACCTAGAAGACCCGCCCAACTACTTAAACGCGTATAGCCAGAACACGCTCGAAGCTTGCAGAAGCGTCATTCCATCAGATACTAATATTAGAGACGGAATATTAACCGTCTGTCCATTATCTTTACCCTTCGGCAAAGACTTAGGGCCGCCTAACCCTGGGTTGACAATCAGTGCCCAGGAAACCTTGGGTTTGCGGTGGTTCGGATTCTCACCGAACTTTTTACTACTTATGCCAACATTCTCTCTTCTTTGCG
>Ga0307992_1002704_pt1 | contig 10030 bp, 8 predicted proteins | sample EllFjometagen133_FD_203162 | JGI IMG/M metagenome (GOLD analysis project Ga0307992, IMG submission 203162) | Marine microbial communities from Ellis Fjord, Antarctic Ocean - #133 | ecosystem: Environmental > Aquatic > Marine > Unclassified | place: Southern Ocean | collected 2014-10-08
ATACTTAAGGAAGAAGAGTATTTTAAAACTATTTATTTAAACACCTATTTATAATTTTCAAACAATCTTTTTGATTATTCCAAGTTAATTTTTTCATAGCACCAGAAAAACCAACCCATTTAAAATCAGAATGTTCTAGTTTATCTAATATTATTTTCTTTTTCTCTACTTCGACAGAATATAATTTATATGTTTGGCCTGCAACTTTTGGTCTATCTAAATATTCTTTTGGATATTTGTAAACTCCTTTTTCTTTAAAACTTTTTATTTTAAGAGGTTTTAATCCTGTTTCTTCTTTTACTTCTCTTTTTACAGCCATTTGAAGAGTTTCATAAATTCTTTTCCCTCCCTTTGGAAATTCCCAACCTTTCCAATGAAGTTTTCTTTTCAGAATTAAATATTCAATTTTATTTTTTGTTTTAGAATACACAACAACAAAAATTCCTTTACGATATTTTTTCATTTCCACTTTCTCAAAGCTTCCTCTAACTCAACATGCGTTTTTGCATATTCTTTCAAACTCCTTTTTTTTAAGACAGCATCAACTGCCTGACGCATTGCAATCGCGCCAGCCTCTGTACCAAATGAATGTCCATGAATTCCTCCGCCTGCTTGGATCACCAAATCTTTTCCAAGATGTTTAATTAAAAAAGGAATATGTCCTGGATGTAAACCTCCAGACGAAACACTTAGCACAGACTTTAATCCATTCCAATTCTGCTCCAATCTTTTTTTAGTCCCTTTAACTTTCTTCATTTTAATATCTTCTTCAATTTTTTTAATGTCTTTTATTCTTCCTTCTAATTTCCCAATTCCAGTTCCAATATGAATTTGGTCAACTCCAATCAGTCTAGCAAAATCTGCAATAACCATCATTGAAATTCCATGCTCTGGATTTCTGTCAAAAGCAGCATGCATTGCTCGATGCGCATGAATAGCCAGCTTAAAATTTGCCTCCCGCAAAGTTTGCAACGCCGCCCAGCCAGCAGTAAGAATATCAATCATTACATATTTCCCCCCCATTTTTTCAACCAGCTGCGCACGCTTAATCATTTCTTTAGTTTCTGCAGTAACATTTACTAAATAACCTTTTTTTTCTCCAGTTTCTTTTTCAGCCTTATCCGCCATTTCTAAAGTTTTTTCCAACCTCTTTTCAAAATTATTAAATTTCTGCGAAGCTAAATTTTCATCATCCTTTACAAGATCACAGCCACCTTTCCAAGATTCATAAGCAGATTTAGAGTGCTCTTCCTCACTTAATCCCAACTTTGGTTTTATAATTGTTCCAACCAAAGGTCTTGATTTAATCTTTAGCATTTTTCTAATACCTCCAATTCCATATCTTGGTCCCTTAAAGCTCTTCAAAATTGATTTTGGGAAACTAACATCTTCAAGTCTAATAGTTTTCACAGCTTTCATTCCCATAATATTTCCTGCAATAGAAGATAAAATATTTGGGACATTATCTTTTTCAAACAGTTCCTGTGGATAAGCAATTTTCACCCAACCACTTTTTTTAATAGAAAAAACTTTCGCCTTTAATTTTTCAATATAATTGTTTTCCTTTATTTTTGTCCAAGTTCCAACACTACTCTCCAAAGCAACAGTGTTCGCCGCTTTCTCCAAAGAAATTTTATTTGGATTAATTTTCAACAAACAAATTAAATCATTTTTTGGTTTATATCTTAAGTTTATGAATTCAAATTTTTTTACCATTTTTTTACCACGCTCCTTTTTTCAGTATCCTCAACAACAAAACCTCTCTTTTTAATTTTATCTCTTAGCTCATCTGCTTTTTCAAAATCTTTTTTCTTCCGAGCATCTTCTCTTTCCTTAACCAGCATCTTAACATCTTCAGGAATTTTAATTTTTTCTATTTTTAACAAATCCAAACCAAAAATCTCGTCCATTTTTTTAATTGCCTTAATTTTTCCTTGAGCTTTTTTATCACGAGCTAATTTCCATAAAACTTGTAAAGCCCTAGGGGTATTCAAATCATCATTAATTGCATCTTCAAATTCTTTCAAAGATGGTTTGTTTAATTTATTATCTTCTTTAAAATCTAAAATCAAATTCTTTAATCTAGAATATGCTTCTTTGGCAGAATTCATTAATTTAAAATCAAATTTAATTATTTTTCTGTAATGAATTAATAAGCACAAGTATCTAAACTCCATTGGTGAATAACCTTTTTCCTCTAAATTTTTTAAACGGATAATTTGTCCAGTTGATTTTGACATTTTCCCCTCTTTAAGATTAAGATGATTATTATGCAACCAATATTTTACCCATGGTTTTTTTCCAAATGCAGTTTCTGATTGGGCAATTTCATTTATATGATGGGGGCTCATATTGTCAATACCGCCTGTGTGAATATCAAATTGTTTTCCTAAATATTTAGAGGACATTGTAGAACATTCAATATGCCATCCTGGGAAACCAACTCCCCACGGAGAATTCCATTCTTGTTGTCTTTCACCTGGTTTTTCGGAAAATTTCCAAAGTGCAAAATCTGTTTTTTTCTTCTTTTCTCCCATGCAAATTCTTTTCCCTGCTTCCAAACCTTCTTTATGTAATCTTGCAAGTTTACCATAATCTTTTAATTTAGAAGTATCAAAATAAATACCCTCAGAAGTTTTGTAAGTATAACCTTTCTTTTCTAAGATTTTTATTAATTTAATTTGTTCTTTAATATAATTTGATGCCCATGTCCATTTATTAGGCATAATTACATTTAATTTTTTTAAGTCTGCTTCAAAATTATCAAAATAATAATGAGTTATTTCTTTAGCACTTTTACCTTCTTTTTTTGCAGCTATCTCAATTTTGTCTTCTCCCCCATCAGCATTAGAAGTCAAATGCCCTACATCAGTTACATTAATAATATGTTTTATTTTAAATCCATTATATTTTAATGTTCGATAAAGGAGGTCCTCAAAAATATATCTTCTCATTCCCCCAATATGTTGATACCAATAAACTGTAGGACCGCACCCGTACATTCCAACGAAATTTTTTTTAATAGGTTTAAACACTTCTTTTTTTCTCGTTAATGTGTTATATAATTTTAACATAATAAATATAAGAAAACCTAATTTAAAAATCTAATTAACAAATCGCAGAATTCAATGTTCCTACATGTTTGATATCAATGTAAGAAATATGTGTTTTTGTAGTTATACCATTATCTTCTTCCATTTCTATTTTTAAATTTGTGTTGGAAGTTTCCTTTGGAATATTCAAAAGTAAAATAGTTACTGTTGTTTGTCCTGGAGAAACAGTTCCTTCCCAATCTTTATCTAAAACCCAATTTTCAACAATGTTTGTTGGTGTTCCTTCTAAACTTTCTATATTTTTTATTTTTAATCTATAATCTGTTTGAGTGTCAGTATTTATTATACATATAATTTGTCTTCTTCCCCCATCACCTAAAGTAATTTCATGACCTGATTCCCCTATGCATTTTACCCCATAATCATTAGCACCAAACAAACTCTTGACTTCATTTTTAACATTTTCACTTATATCTTCAGTAAGAGTTATTCCAGAACACATAATAGTCCTAACAAGGTACATTCCCATAACTAATACAACCATAAGAAGAGCTATTGTAACAATCGTTCCAATACTCATTTCCATAGCGCCTGTTTTTTTATTAATCATTTTAAATCGCTGGGAAATTTTGAATTTGATTTTGTATTATTGGAGCAAGATATTTAATGAACACTATAAGGAATATAATTGCTAAGATTATTCCCACAATATTTACAATAATTCCTGCTTTTCCAATTTTATTCGGATTCTTTTTTTGCTGAATCATTGAAAATATAAGTCCAACAAATCCAAGAAGAATTCCATTATTCCCAATAAAAATAATACTTGTTATACCAAGTGTAAGTCCTATAATACCAAAGGATTCATTATTATAAGATTTTTTTTCCACCTTCTTTTTCATATCTTATCTAACTATTTTTGTTTTATAAATGTTTTGAAGTGGGAATGCGGGGAGTCGAACCCCGGACACCATGATCTTCAGTCATGTGCTCTCCCGCTGAGCTACATTCCCTTCTTTGATTTAATGTAGCTCAGCATCCGTAAGGATTAATGTAGCTACATTCCCTTCTTTGATTTAATGTAGCTCAGCATCCGTAAGGATTAATGTAGCTACATTCCTATTAAATAATTGAATAAGAAATCTTTTTTAAATATGTTGATATGAATTGTAAGTCAGGAATAGGCCAGATTCTGTTGTTCTCTGTTCTTTTTCAAGACAGACAGAACATGTTAACATTTAACTATGCGTCTTAGACTTGCACTGATTGAGATGCTCGTTTCATCAAATCCTTATCGTCGAAGTTTCCCGCAAGGTTCATTACTTAAATAAGGCTGTGGCGTTTCTATAACAGAGCTTTACTTCACAGCAATCAGGATTTCCCTGACAATCTTTATAGTGTCCGGACCTTCCTCACGACGCGAAATTTCATTTCGCGAAGTCCCGTAGGAGGACTTAGAAATCATATTTTGAATTCTTGATAATTTAATATCAAAGTCCCGAAGTTAACTACCCAACTTACAAAATTAAAGAGATAATTAAGTTTTTAAGGTTTATTGTTTAGAAATATTTATGGATTATCATGCAAAAGAGGTTAAAGAAATTTTTAAAGAATTGAAAACTTCTGAAAAAGGATTAACTCAAGAACAAGCAAAAATTAGGTTAGCAAAAACAGGATTAAATGAAATTTCCAAAAAAAAGAAAACTCCAAAAATTTTTTTTTTCCTCAAACAATTTAATAGTCCTTTAATTTACATTTTGTTTGTTGCTATGATTATTTCTTTTATTTTTGACCATGTGATTGACGCATATGTTATTCTCGCGGTTGTTTTAATTAATGCGGTTATTGGTTTTGTTCAGGAAAGAAAAGCAGAAAGAGCAATTGACGCGTTAAAAAAACTTGTTGTGTCTTATGCAAAAGTTTACAGGGACGATAAACTTTTAAAAGTTCCTTCTAAGGAAATTGTTTTCGGAGATATTATTTTATTAGAAGAAGGAGACAAGGTGCCAGCCGATGCCCGCCTTTTTGAAATGAAAAATTTTAGAACACAAGAATCATCACTAACAGGCGAATCATTTCCTGAGGAAAAAAATTTGAAAATTCTTGATAAGTCCGTTGTTTTATCTGATAGAACAAATATGGTGTTTATGAGCACACTTGTTGTTTCTGGACAAGCAAAAGCAGTCGTCGTCGGAATAGCAAACAAGACAGTAATTGGTAATGTGGCAGAATCTATTCAAGAAATAGTCCAGCCAAAAATGCACTTCAACAAAAAAGTAAATCAACTCGCTATGCAAATGGCAATCTTTGCAGGAGTTGGGGCGGCATTAACATTTATCATAGGATATTTTTTTAACAAATTAGAATTATTTGAAATATTTTTATTCACTATCGCTTCACTTGTTTCAGGAATTCCAGAGGGTTTACCAGCAGTTTTAATTATTGTTTTAGCAATAGGGGCAAGACGGATGGCAAAGAGGAATGCTGTTATAAGGCATTTACCTGCTGTAGAAACTCTCGGTGTTGCAACAATAATAGCGACAGATAAAACAGGAACAATAACTCAAAACTCAATGACAATAGAAAAAATAATAACTCCCGACGCTGAATTAAGTATAACTGGAAATGGTTGGGAACCAATAGGAAGATTTTTCCAAAATAAAACTGCAATCAACCCCTTAAAAATACCTTCTATACAAAAATTATTATCTATCTCTGCTCTTTGTAACAAAGGAAATCTCCTAAGAAAAGATGGAGGTTATGAAATTATTGGGGACCCAACAGAAGTTTCATTGTTGGTTTTAGCAAAAAAGGCAGGTATGGACAAACAAAAGTTGCCCGAAGAAATCATCGACGACTTTGCATTTAGTTCAGATTTAAAATTCAGGGCAAGTTTAATCAAAGTAGACCAAAATAAAAAACAACTTTATTCTGTTGGGGCTTTTGAAACCATCTTGAAAAATTCCACTTATTTTATTCAATCAAATAAAAAAATAAAAATTGATAATAAAACAAAAGAGAAATTTTTAACAGATGCAGAAACATTGGCAAAAAAAGGAATGAGGGTTTTAGCACTTGCTTACAAAGATTTACCAAGTTATACAAATGCTATATCTAAAGATATGGTTAATAATTTGGTTTTTGTAGGTTTCGTTGGAATGAAAGACCCTCCTCGTTCTCAGATAAAACAATCTATTGAAAAAGCAAGAAACGCAGGAATAAGAATTATTATGAAAACCGGCGACCATAAAGAAACTGCTATTGCCATTGCAAAAGAAATTGGTTTGGTTAAAGGAAATGTAAAAGCCCTAACTGAAAAAGATTTAGTTAAATTATCTAAAAAAGAATTTAATGACGCTGTAAAAAACACAGACATTTTTGCGAGAGTAACTCCTAAGATGAAATCAAGAATTGTCCAATCTTTACAAGAGCAAGGAGAAATTGTTGCTATGACTGGCGACGGTGTTAATGATGCTATTGCATTAAAAAGAGCAGATATAGGAATTGCTATGGGAATAATTGGAACAGATGTTGCAAGAGAATCAAGCGAAATTATTTTGACAGACGATAATTTTACATCAATAGTAAACGCAATTGAAGAAGGAAGAATTGTTTTTCAGAATGTTAGACAAACAAGTTTTTTTCTTGTAACAACAAATGTTGCCGAGGATGTTACAATCATATCTTCTATGATGATTGGCTTTCCCTTGCCAATGCTCCCAATCCAGTTGCTTTATTTGAATTTAGTTACAGGAGGGGTAGTTGATGTTGCTCTTGCAATGGAACCTGGGCACCACGATGTTTTAAATCAATCGCCAAGAGACAAAGATGAAAAAATTCTAAACAAAGAATTAATGCCGTTTCTAATTTTAATGTCGGGGTTAATGGTTTTAGGAACAATACCTCTCTTCAAATATTTCCTACCAGATTTAGAAAAAGCAAGAACAGTTGCTTTTGTTTCAATGTCTATGTTTCAATTGTTCAATGTATTTAACATGCGTTCTCTAAAAAAATCTTTATTTAAAATAGGAATCTTTTCAAACAAATGGATAACTTGGGGTTTAATAGTAACTTTATTAGCAATGCTAGCTGTAATTTATTTGCCTTATCTTCAAAATATTTTTCAATTTGTTCCATTGAGTTTGAAAGAATTTCTAATAATCAGTTTAGTAGCGTCGTCAGTTTTCATTGCTGGAGAAATTTACAAGTTTGTAAGATATAATAATTGAAAAATTTAAAAACTTATTTATACCATTTATTTTATGAATAAAAAATTAGTAATATTTATAACCCTTACAATCTTTATAATTACATCCTTAACAGCAATTAAATTTATTGATAAGGAAATAAAAATGGATGAGCCAATAAATGTAAAACTTGAAACAAACTATGGAGATATTGTAATCAATCTTTATAATGATATGCCAATAACTTCTGGAAATTTTAAAAAATTAGTTGAAGAAGGTTTTTACAACGAAATTTTATTTCACAGAATAATTGATGATTTTATGATTCAGGCAGGAGACCCTCTAACAAAGGATTCAACTAAAAAAGAACTTTGGGGAACAGGTGGCTCAAATAATATTCAAGACGAATTTACCCATGCTGGCGGAAATAAAAATAGCAGAGGAACAATTTCAATGGCAAATGCAGGACCAAATACAGGTTCAAGCCAGTTCTTTATAAATTTAGTCGATAATAATTTTCTTGACACAAAACATCCTGCTTTTGGAAAAGTTATTGAAGGCATGGATGTTGTTGATAAAATTGTAAAAGTTCAGAAAGATGCAAATGACCTTCCTTTAGAAGAAGTTAAAATAATTAAGGCAAGTATTTTTTAACAAAAGATTTAAATTCTCTTATATATTTAATCATTTATGAAAAAGAGTGTGATAGTATTACTTGTAGCAATTTTGCTAATCTTTCCATTAGTTCAAGCCCAAACATATTCTGGATTAAATCGATTTACCGACGACGTAAAATTAGTTTTTTCAGGCGGAGATAATAAAGTTAGATTGGCTTTAGAAATTAGAGAGAAGGAAATAGATTCAGCTATGGAAAATTTTCAAAACCAAGATGAAGAAGATGCAATTAAAAATTTAGAAAGAGCAAAAAAGAAACTTCAGATTGTGCAAGAAAAAGTTTCATTAGAAACTTCAGAAGAAATCCAAACAAGTGTTGATGAAATCATAGACAAAATAAATGAAGAAGATGATTTACCAGATGAATTTGACGATTACATTTTAGAAGAAGAAAAAACACAACTTACTGCAGAACTTACTGAAAAAACTTTTGAGTATTGCACAGAACTTGCAAAAGAGGATTTTGCTTTAATGTTAAAAGAAAAAGAATGCAATCCTGATACTGCTCCTTCTGGGCTTGAAAAAGAATTAGAAAAATTAAAAGACCTTCAGTATAAGATGTTTGTTCAATTAATGTTAGAGATTAGAAGTTGTATAGACGACCCTGGGACTTGTAATTGTGAAGCTAATCTTGAGGATAGTGAAAAAGCAAAATGTGAAAAGATGGTCGCTTTAGCTGTTAAGTGCGAATACAAAGAAGACGAAACCTCCTGTGTTGAATTAGAGGCTATGAAGCCTGAACCAGGGGATAGTTTTGCAAGAAGTTTTGTTCCTGATTTTTTAATGAATTTATTTGCAGAAAAACATGAAATGATAGAATATGATATACAACCTTCAGATAATGTTCCTGAAGAATGTCAGAATTATAATACTAAACCAGAATGTAGACAATATGATGATTTAAAAGAAAATAATCTTGATTGGGATGAATATGGAAATTACAGGCCAATAATAATTAATCCAGATAAGAAACCAAGTACTGGGGGAATTGACGAACCAAGGCCTCCAACAATACAAGAAGCATTTCCAGAATGTTTTGATGAAAAAGGCATGTATTTAGAAGAATGTGGTAATATTAATGTAGTTTGGGCTGAAGATGGTTCAGTAAATTATATTATTGAAAAAGAAATTGATGGTATCATTGATGATTTTGAAAATAAATCAGCACAGCGTAGATACGCTCCCGGGACTTCTGCTAATGGAACCGAAGGGCCAATAGGCGAAGAAATTTGGACTGTGGACGAAGGTGAATGGACAGTAAGTAATAAAGCCAGAGAAATAAAAAAAGATATGAATCAAATTCAGAATCAAATTGTAGCGAGAACTTATGCTCCTGGAACAGGACCTGGAGAACCGGGAGTTGTTGATGGTGATGGCGGAGTTGTTGTAGATAATGGAGATGATGGAGGGGATGATTTTGATGGATATATAACTCCTGAAGTTGGGAGGGCAGCTGGAGACGATGGGGCAAGTGGAGGAGATGATTCTGATGATGTTGTTGGTACTGATATTGCAGGAAATGGAGATGATGTAATTGACCCTGGAACAGTTGATCAAGGAGACTCTGGAACAGAAGACTCAAGCGATGATACAACAACAGTTGACGACGGATCTGGTGAACCAGATGTTGTTGATGAATAAAGATGAAAAAAGAAAATAAAAAATCTCTAAGAGAAATTGGTGTTTGGGATGTAACTTGTTGGATATCTGCAGGTTTAGCAGTAGTAATGTCTATTTTTTCAGCAATTGTAACAATTAAAGCAGGACAAATATTTATTGGGCTTCTTTTTTTTATTCCTGGAATTTTTGCAGCTGTTCCAAAAAAATACCTTAGAATTAGCAGAGCATTAAAAGTAATTATATTTATCGCAGTTTATTTCTTCCTTCTAATAATTAGCGGACTTAATGCTCCTCAACCAGAACAGCAATATGAAGATTATAATTTAGGAGATTTATTTAATTTGGATTATGGAGAGGAAATTTTTTCAATGAAAATTGATAACATTGCGAAGGAGGTTCAGATAATGGCTAGTGACGGACAAAATTTAACAACGTCGGGTTTCTATCTTTTTGTAAATGGAGAAATAACAAACTTGGGGAAAACAACTGTTCATA
>Ga0307992_1002705_pt1 | contig 10030 bp, 13 predicted proteins | sample EllFjometagen133_FD_203162 | JGI IMG/M metagenome (GOLD analysis project Ga0307992, IMG submission 203162) | Marine microbial communities from Ellis Fjord, Antarctic Ocean - #133 | ecosystem: Environmental > Aquatic > Marine > Unclassified | place: Southern Ocean | collected 2014-10-08
GTATAAAGAAAAAATAACGTTTATATAAATTTATTTGTATGTCAGATATTAAGCAATTAACACAAAGAATACAGGATTTTATAAAAGATCGTGATTGGAAACAGTTTCATAATTCTAAGGATATGGCACTTTCCTTAGTATTGGAATCTGCTGAAGTAATGGAGCATTTTCAATGGAAGGATTCTATAGAAATGACTGAATATTTAAAAGATCATAAAAATGATGTTGGAGAAGAATTGGCTGATGTTTTATATTGGGTATTACTCATGAGTCATGATTTAGATATTGATATAAAAAAAGTTTTTGAAGATAAGATGCTTAAAAATGAGGCTAAATATCCAATAGACAAAGCGAGGGGAAGACATGATAAATATAATAAATTATAGGATGGTTGGAATAACTACATTTAAATTTAAAAAGGATCAATTTAGCAAAATTAAAGAATATAATTTTGGTGTAAATTGGCCGGTTGTTTATTTAATAAAAAATGATAAAGAGCTTTATGTTGGTGAGACTACCAGTCTTTATCATCGAAGTAATCAACATTACGATAACCCAGAAAGAAGAAAGCTAAATCAGCTCTATGCTATTACAGATGAGGATTATAATAAATCAGCTGCATTAGATATTGAGTCATCTTTAATTCAGTATATAGCTGCTGATGGAAGATTTGTTTTGCAAAATGGTAATCATGGTCTACAAAATCATAATTATTATGATAGAGAAAAATATCAAGCTAAGTTTGAAACTATTTGGAAAGAATTACAGAGAATGTCTTTGGTTAAAAATGAACTTGTCCAAATAAAGAATAGTGATATATTCAAGTATTCTCCCTATAAAGCTTTGACAACTGATCAAATGGCGGTAGCTGATGAGCTTTTACACGAAATTAAATATGGACATGATAAATCATATATTATAAATGGTGATCCTGGTACTGGAAAAACTATTCTTGCGACCTACCTATTAAAGCAATTAAGTGAAATAGAGGAAACAAAAAATTTAAAAGTTGCTTTAGTTGTCCCTATGACTGGACTTAGAGGAACTTTAAAAAAGATATTTAAAAATATTAAAGGGTTGAGTGCTAAAATGGTTATTGGTCCCAGTGATGTTACGAATAAGTATGACATTTTAATTATAGATGAGGCTCATAGATTAAAACAAAGAAAAAATATAACTAATTATAAATCATTTGATGATAATAATAAGTTGTTAGGATTGGATAAAAATGCCACAGAACTTGATTGGATTATGAAATGTTCTAAAAGTCAGATTCTTTTTTATGATAAAAATCAAAGTGTTAGACCGTCCGATCTTTCGCCCGTTAAATTTGAAGAGTTGATTGTTAAAAAATTTGAATTGAAATCTCAATTAAGAATTGGAGGTGGTGGTGATGGCGAAAAATATATTAAATTTATTCAAGATGTTTTTGATTTAACAAAGGTTAATAATGATAAATTTAATAATTATGATTTTCAGATATATGAAGATGTAGGGAGGATGGTTTCAGATATAAAAGAAAAAAACTCACAAATGGATTTATGTAGGATGGTTTCTGGGTATGCTTGGCCATGGATTTCAAAAAAGAATCCAGATAAGCATGATATAGAGATAGGAGATGTTAAATTAAAATGGAATAGTATAAATCATAATTGGGTTTATTCAAAAAATGCAATTAATGAAGTTGGCTGTATACATACTGTGCAGGGTTATGATTTAAATTATGCTGGTGTTATTATTGGTCCTGAAATATCTTATGACCTACTAAAAAAGAAATTCATTGTTTTTCCAGAAAAGTATATGGATAGTAACGGGAAGAGAGGAGTGAGTGATATTAAAGAATTAGAGCGATATATTATTAATATTTATAAAACTTTATTAACCAGAGGTATACACGGAACATATGTGTATATAGTTGATGAAGACTTGAGGGAGCATTTCAAAGAGTCTTTTTTAAATAAAACTATAAACTAATTTTATGTCAGAAAATTATTTACAAATTTTTTTAGATCAAGCTTTAAATTCTGTTTGGTCTTTATTTAAAGACTTTTGGTGGTTTTGGTTACTTCTATTTATTATTTGGTTGGCTACAACTATTTTTCCAGAATTAAAAAATAAGATTTTAAGAGAGAAAAAGTTTTCAGGAATTGAATCAATGAAAAATGATCGTCAAATTCTTTATAATTTAAAAGGTCTTAAGCCAACAGAATTTGAAGATTATATTGCCAGTTTATATGTAAAACTCGGTTATAAAACTGAAAGAGTTGGACAGTCTCATGATGGCGGGGTAGATGTTATTGCTGAAAAAGACGGAATAACACACTATATTCAATGTAAGAAGTTTATTACCAGGAAAGTTAGAGTGGGCGATGTTCGTGATTTTTATGGGGCTATATCTGCTAAATTAACTCAAGGCAATGGAATATTTATAACAACTAATTATTTTACTACCGAGGCTAAGAAATTTGCTGAAGACAACATGATCGAGGTTATTGATGGCCATGCTTTATTGAAACTTGTTAGATTAGTGAGCGATGAAACGGGGGTAGCTGATGTAATAAATAAAGAAACATCTCAAGAAGTGGGCATTTGTCCCAAGTGTGGTTCTAAATTAGTATTAAGAAATAGCAAGTACGGTGATTTCTATGGATGCTCTGGTTTTCCAAAATGTAAGTTTATAAAAAAGATTTAATTTTCTTAAATAACGGTTTTAAATTTATTTATGAGTAAAGATATACTAGTAAGATATTTCAGTTTTCCAACAAGACATGGTGGCTATGAATGGAAGTCTCCTTATTTTGGAGCTTTAATTGATGCCAGAAAGGCGACTGGTAGAGATATCCATTCAGGAGAAAAAATAATTGCAGAAGGACACGGTTCTTGGTTGGGAGCATTAGGTTATATGGCATTAGTTGATCATGTTGGTGGTATTGTTAGAAAAAAAAGAATTATTGACTCATCAAAAAATGATTTTTTAGAAGCACTAGGTTCTTTTACTAATTTAAATGAAAAAGAGAGAAAAATTTTGTATGCTCTGAGATGTTCGTTTGCACACAATTACCATCTTTATAATAATAGAATTAAAGATAAAGATAAGTTGCACCATTTTAGAGTAACTTCTGGGTTAGACGGTCAAAGTTTAATAATTCATCCTAAGAAACAGTGGAGCGGTCGTCATGGAAAGCGGTTTAAAAATGATTTAAATACAACTACTGTTAATATTGAGATTTTTGGTGATTTAATTGAAAAAATGCATCAGAATATAGTTGATTGTGTAAATAATAATCAAGTCTTTATAAAAGATAAGAGTTTAATAAATACTTTTATTGTATATAAAACCTAGGTTAACACTATTTTTATAATAAATACTGGAAGATGCTATGAATATTCGATACCTTTTCTATAAAAGTATTTTTTGTTGCTTGTGTCGGGTGGGCTTCTTTTTTATATAAAAAAATCATCATAAATTTTAAGCCACTATCTATATATAAATCAACAGGGGTCAAGGGGGTGGTATGCCCCCATTAAGACAAAACAATAGTGAGTTGAGGGGTGGGGTAAATTATTGATTATTTATAAAACAGGTTCTAACTAGTTCCAGCTCCCGGAGCAAGCAAAAATAGGCTAACATTAGCCTATTTTTTAGTGTCAAAGATATAAAAATGTCACAATTTGTGACGCTATTGTGACGTAAAACGCCAATGTTTTAGATATTCGGTTTTTTCTGTATCTGACCCCAGGGAACATTTATGTGCAAGATATTTAAAATATGATATAATTTTAAAAAAGATTATTAATTAATAATAAATTTATGTTAGAAAATTTTCCTGTCGCTCAGCCTAAAAGAGAAAAGCCTAAAAAAACATTTAAAGAGAGGATTTTACAAAATAAAGCTGCTAAAATTGCAGCCATTCTTCTGATTATGTTTGGATCAGCCAAGTCAGTAGAAGCAGGCGATAATACTGAGGGTAGTCTCGACCCGGAAAATGTGAAGAACAAGATTGAAGATGCTAGGGGTTTCTTAAAGCAAATAATTCCAGACACAAAAAATAGTGATAATGCTGCATCTCATACACTTAACGGTCGAAATATAAGTACTTGTAAGTATCCCACTGGTCAAGAAGTGACAGTAGCTGATAATAATGATTATATTATAGTTTCAACTGATGAGGGTAGAAAAGTTTTTTACGATGATGATGCCGATGGCTCTTTGGATAGGGTGGTGCTTAATAAGGGCGAAGAAGAAGAAAGAATTTTTGTTAAAAATGCAATGTATGCATTTCAATCAATGGAGGAAATGGCTGAACAAGCTGAAGTAATAGCAGATTTAATGCCTAAGCAGGTTAGTGTTCTTAATCTTAATCATGAAAACGGAGAAGCTCAATTTGTAGATATGTCTGACGGCGCGAGCGGAACATTTACTGAAGATGACGCCGATGGTCTAATTAATACAATGCAAGATCGCTATACTCAAGAATTAGAAGAAATTTCTCAGGATTTAAATAAATAAAATAGTCTATATTTAAGTGATTTTTTTTATTACTTTCACCACCCCTCCTTGTATTGCCAGCGAAACAGAAAGTTGTGACGCTATTGTGACTGAAAGGTGATTAAAAGTGGTAAATGCTGGTAACTTCTGGTAACTTAGAACAGGGAATAATAATAGCTAATATTACGATAATTTAGCTAGTATTAGTAACAATATCTGATAGTCCATTTAGTACTTCGAATCCGACCCCGGGAGCTATTAGAAATACCCTATAAAATTAGGGTATTTTTTGTTACTCATTTTTTTAATGTTTGATTTTTGGTATAATAAAAGAATGAAAATCTTCAATGAAAAAATCTGGAGAAGGCATATAAACCCTCTTAGTGGTTGGACTCGTGTAATTGCTTTCTTTTTGATACCTATCCCAATTTGGACTCAAAATTGGTATCTACTATTGGTCCTGCTAGCTTTTTTTGTAGTTAATCCAATTCTTTTTTCTGAACCAAAAAATAAAGATAATTGGATGAGCAAATCCATATTAGGAGAAGAACTATGGACTAAAAAAGGGGTTTTGCAAAAGGATTTTCCTACTGTACTAAATCTCTTAAATGGACTTTTCTTTTTTATACTAATCTACGGTGCGTATAATAACTTATTGGAAGTAACAATTTTTTCAACTATATTATCAAGTGTCTTTAAACTTTGGTATTTAGATAGAATGGTTTTATATTATGATAATAAAAAAAATAACTAATTGGAAAATATTTTGGGTATTATTTACTGCTGGAATGTTCGGAGTTATAGCAATATTTCCTTTTTTGCTCACAACGCAGGGGGATGTATTAAGAGAGCTTCCCATTCCATTATCCGTGGTTCTTCTTGCCAGTGCTATGCAAAGCGCTGTACTTATAGGAGTTGCTATATTTGTTGGATTACGACTAGGTAAAAAAATTGGTTTTGGAACACCTCTTATTTCTTCTTGGCTTTCAGGAGAGTCTGTTAGAGAAAAACTTAAGTCAGTTGCGAAGGTGTCAATAGGGCTGGGAGCATTGAGTGGTATTTTAATTATCGGTTTTGATTATATATTCAACCTGTTTATAGGGCCTATATCTACTGTAAGCACACCATTGTGGCAGGGTTTTTTGGCATCATTCTACGGAGGTGTTGTCGAGGAAATACTATTAAGACTATTTTTTGTAACTCTATTGGTTTGGATTATGTGGAAGTTTTCAAAATCTAAGAATATTAAACCTCCCATTACAACTATCTGGATTGCGATAATTTCTGCTTCAGTAATATTTGGATTAGGCCATTTGCCCGCAACCGCATTACTTACTACAATCACTCCAGTCATTATTTTTCGTGCAGTATTATTAAATGGAATTGGTGGTGTTATTTTTGGCTGGCTATATTGGAAGAAAGGATTTGAATCGGCAATAATTGCTCACTTCACTACAGATATAATTCTTCTTACTATCTTTCCATTATTATTGAATTTAAACTAATTTTATGAAAAAAACGATATTATATATAGCTCAAAGTTTGGATGGTTTTGTCGCCACCAAAGACGGGAGCGTATCTTGGCTTGATGATTATTTTGATGTTGACTTTGGTAATTATAGTTATGATAAGTTTGAGAAAGGTATTGATACAATAGTTCAGGGAAGTACAACCTACGATCAATTTAAACCAAAATATCCAGGAAAGAATAGTTATGTTTTTGCCAGTGATGCAGATAGCAGAAATGAGCAGGGAACAGTTTTTGTAAAAGGAGATGTAAAAAAGTTCGTTGATGATTTGGATGAGAAAACTCATGAAAATATTTGGTTGGTGGGAGGACCAACGTTATTAGCAGGTTTTTTAAATAAAAAGCTTGTGGATGAAATGATTATTTTTACAATACCAGTTTTATTAAAAGAAGGTATCTCTTTATTTAGTAATATCAAAGTAAGTCCTAATATTTCATTGCAAAAGGTTAAAAATTATGAAAAAGGTGTGATGGTCTCGCATTATAATATTAAATAATATGAAAAGAGTTTCTGCTGGATGCCGAATCACTATTAGTATTGTGATCGCGATAATACTTCTTCTTGTCTGGATGGAGCTAGCTGTTGGCATTTTTGGGACTCCATGGGCAGGATCTTAATACGCACAAGATATCACCTCTCCCTGTATTACTAAGCATCAAAAAATTGTGACGCTATTGTGACTGAAAGGTGATTAAAAGTGGTAAATGCTGGTAACTTCTGGCAACTTAGAACAGGGAAGAATAATAGCTAATATTACGATAATTTAGCTAGTATTAGCAACAATATCCAATAGTCCATTTGGTGCTTCGAATCCTAACCCTTGAGTAAAGTCTTGACAAAAGTATATCAATATGGTATACTTTTTTGATAGATAAAATTCTATTTATGAACCTTAAAACTATAAAAATGGGAAAGAAAGCATTTACTGTATTTTTTACAGATCAGCCAGGTGAGGCGTCGATTACTCAGTTAATCAAATTTATAAACGAACATAATCTTGAGGCTTCCGACTACCACTTGATAGCTTTGCCTTCGGGTATAGCTGAAGGAGGATTTATTAAAGGCGCAAATATTAGTTGTATTTATCATTCAGAAAAAGAGTTATCCTGTTAATTAAATTTTAAAACCATCTTAGTTATAGATGGTTTTTTTCTATATTTTATTATTATTTCTTCTCCTTTTCAATAATACCCCAATCAATGGTTCTAATCGTGTTCTTAATGGGGAGTATCCAAAAATAGGCTAATATTAATCTATTTTTTAGTATCAAAGATATAAAAATGTTACAATTTGTGACGCTATCGCAGCTTATTGACGAAGGCATACTTTTACGGTATGCTTTTTTAATACCTAAAATATATAAATTGTTCTTATAAATAAAAACGGGAGGTTAATATGTTAAAATGTAGTGATTGTGGATATAAAGGTGTGAATCTTTCTCCGAGTTATGGTGATGGTACAGCCAGATGTCCTCGTTGTAATGGTGTTTTCGAGGGTATACTCGCTCGAAATGCTTTGTACGATGATTTCTCAACAGTAAAAGAGGGAAATACTTTAAAGAAAGTTAATTGGGGAACAGGTGAGACGCCTCAGGATGTCGTAGTGGAAGAAGTGGTTTCTGAAATGATTATTATCAGAGTTGATAAAAGGTTAATAAAATTTGACAGCACCACAGGCGTTGCGGTGGATGATGACAAATTAGAGTTCCTTACTTTTAACATCTAGCAAAAAACATCTTTTCATAAAACGGTGAGGCTTAAGTCAATATCCGTTTTTTTTTATTTCAAGAGTATGTTTGATAAAATAATACTGTTTAGATAAAAGTTTCGAAGTAAGTCCACTGCCGAGAGCCATCATTTTTTGGGTGTGTCAGACAGGCATATTTTGTTTGATATTAGCTAAAAAATAAAGAGATATGATTTAGGTCATGCTTTTTTGTTGGAGTTAAATGAGTGAAAAAAGACTGTAAATAAAGGAGATTTTTAGTTCTAGTCCGAGTCCTGTTTTAATGATAATAAAAATGTTATAATTGCCATGATAAGGCATTAAGGCTAAAAATTATGAAATTATTACTAACCTCGACGGGACTGGCAAACGAAAATGTAAAGAGTAGATTTATCTCTTTATTTAATAAAGATTTTTCCAAAATTAAACTATTATTTGTTGTTTCTGCCGCTGAAAAACCAAAAGAGAAGTGGTATATTAATAAAAGCGAAGAGGAGCTATTAGCTCTAGGGATTAAGAAAGAGAATTTTGTAACTTATCACACTGGACAAAAGTCAAGTAAAGAAGTTCTAGATACTGTTGATTTGATATATGTTTGTGGTGGTAATACTTTTCTTCTCCTAGAAGAAATAAAAAAAAGTGGTTTAGACAAAGATATAATTGGAATGATTAAAAAGGAAGTATTTTATATTGGTGCTAGTGCTGGTAGTCTTATCGTTACTCCTAATATTAAAATAGCTGAGCCTTGGGATCCAAATGTTAATGGTTTAAAAGATTTAAGTGGCTTTAATTTAACAGATTTTACGATTGCTCCTCATTATACCAAAGAGGAGGAAAAAAATATTAAGAATATGGAAAGTATTTTAGGGATAGAGGTAAAAAGGATAACCGATGATCAGGCTATATTATTGATAGACGATAATATAGAGGTTATCAATTAATAATATGGTAGAAATTAAAAACTTATGTAATTTTTTAGTAAAAGCTAAAAAAGCTATATATGCCAGTGGTGATGAGAATACTAAAATAAAAGAAAGTGATAAATCAACTACTTTGATTTTTGAAGAAGGAGACTTTAAATATCATGATAACTATTTTGGTGGAGAGCCTTATGGGGGGTAGAGAAGTTGTATTCTTTCAAGATGATCCTATTTATATAATGACTTATTATGGATGGGTTAATAAGAACATTTCTAATATTGGCGAGGTCTATAAAGTATTGCAGAAGGCTCTATCTTTAATACCAGAAGATAAGCCATATCGTGGTCCAAAAGAATATACTGAAGGAGATTATATCTATTCTAACAATTTTACTGGCGAGGTAGATAATTTTTTTGGAGAAGAGACTCTCAAGTATAAGGGCAAGGAAATATATAAAGCTAAATATACAGGTGGGCTAGTTGATCAAAGATAGGAGTTGGATTCGAACTGAATTATAATTTAGATTTTTAAAAATATTTAGCTAATATTAGATATGGTAGTAGATATTTGTATTATTAAATCGACCTCTAGTTCGAATTGTATTCTCGGAGCAAATCTTGACAAATAGTGTATCTAAATGGTACACTTTTTTGATATTTCAATTTATTGTTCATTAAAATTAAATTAGTATGGCTAGAACTGGTAAGGCACTATCGCCTATATTTGTTAAAAATTTAGTTATTAAAGTGGCTAGGCGTGAGGGTATTCTTTTAAACGAAAATAGATTAGATGCAATTGATAAAATTTTATCAACTTTACCGCCTAACCCCAATCCCACTTGGATTATTAGGTGGTATAGTTACAAAACTAAGAAAGAAATTTTGAAACGTTTTCAGTATAAATTAAAAGCTAAAGTTTTGTGTACTGGAGTTTATAAGGAAATTTTTTATTTTCTTAATCAAGACGAGTTTATTCGTTTAACCCAATTGTTAATTTCTAACCCACCAGAAAAAATTAATCCTCAATGGATTAGAAAAAATGCTTACGCATTGTCTGTATCTATTAGGCGTACTTGTGCAGGAGTGAGAACCCTTGATGGTCGAATTGACTGGGAATTTGTTTTTAAGAAATTAAAAGTAAATAATTTTTGTTACCGGAAGACAATTCCTCGAAGAGGTGATAAAGAGAAAATTATAAAGGATTTAGTTAATGTATTAGAGACGGAAGACCCAGAGATTTTTTATTATGAATGGTTAGAAAAAAATTGTGGACCGATTGCAAAACAATTACAGATAATGTTCAAAAGTAATTGGTTATTTGTAATATCCCTATTAGATAAAAAATGGCAGAAACGCTGGCGTTATTA
>Ga0307992_1002706_pt1 | contig 10029 bp, 13 predicted proteins | sample EllFjometagen133_FD_203162 | JGI IMG/M metagenome (GOLD analysis project Ga0307992, IMG submission 203162) | Marine microbial communities from Ellis Fjord, Antarctic Ocean - #133 | ecosystem: Environmental > Aquatic > Marine > Unclassified | place: Southern Ocean | collected 2014-10-08
AAAAATAATAAAAAAGAAGAAAGAAATTTATCCAAACATTCTAAATACCCATCCAGTACCCCAGACTTTTTGTATTTGTTGAATAACATCTATTATTGGTTCTATTATTTTACTTCTATCTTCCTGAAATACTGAATCCTTATTTAGATATTTAACATCATCATAATATGTTAATCTTGTTACATATCCTTTTGTTCCAATATCAAGATTGTCTTGTAATTTCTCTTTTAATTCTGCATTAATCTGTTTTGTTTTATCAAAAGATAATAGTTCATTTTTATCAATAACTGGTATATCACTTATTACATAAACTTCTATGTTTGTATATCCTGAATTCAAACTTGTTATCTCCAATGGAAAATACATTTCTTTTGGTTTAAACACGAATTTTAAAGGGGTTCCCATACCTTCTTGCAGATCCCATAATATTAATCCTATTTTACTATAAGGGTTAGTATATCCTATGGATTTACAATAGTCTGGTGCGTCTTTTTGTATTCTATAATGCCATTTTTCCCCATCTTGGTGATATTGTTTGTAATAACAATTAGTATTATCATACCATTTTGCCCCCCTTTCATATCTATTTATTAAATCTATTTTTTCTTTTAAAGTGGCAGTGTTATTATCATGATAAATTTCTCCATTTGCATTTTTTGTTATTGTTTTTAAGGTTTCATATTTTTCTTCTATTTCTTTAATCTCTTCGGCATATTTATTTTTTAAATCTATTTTATTTGCTATAAAATAATAATCTCCTTTTTGAATATATCTTTGAAACATATTTTCTGCTTCATCAGGAACTTGATAATTATTTTCAGTTAACCAGTCAATTAAATCAGAAGAATCTGTTGCTTGTAATATAGTTATATCATAAATATCTATTTCTTTTGATTCTATTACAGTTACAGTTTGGTTTGTTCCTTCTGCCATTCCAGCAGTCATATCCCCAAACCCTTTTCCATATCCTATATATTCAGTGAAATAATCAACTAAATGTTCAAATACAGTTATATTAGATGCATAAACTTCTGGTTTTTCACTTGATTGTATAGGAACTACCCATGCAAAGTTTCCAATATCCTCACTTTTAACTGCGGCACTTAAAACCATTGTTTCTGTACTTATTTCTTCATCCCAAACAATTACTACTTTTTGATATGGTTCATTTAAATGAATCTGTTCATCTGAAAACATACAACCATCTGCAAATACTGTTGGTATACACAGTATACTTAATATAAAAACTAATACAAAATACCCAATATATTTCTTCATAAATATACCCTCCTTATTTATGTTTATTATTTTTATTTTGGTATTATTAAACATTTTTATTAAAATTTAATATCAAGTTTTTAATATTAAACTTTGATACTAAAATTATTAATTCAAGAGAATTTAAATATATTTGTTTTTGTTCGGTTTATCTTAGGAATTTAGCACCTAAGAAACTAAACAAACCACCTAATATTGGGAAAGAAATTAAAGTTATTAATAATCTTGTTATTATTCCATTTAAGCTTAAAGCAGCATCAGCACCAGATAATGCAATAACAATATTTAAAGTATTTGTATTTAAGAACCCAAACATATTTGTTATTAAGTTATATATTGGCACTCCTAAAAATGCTTCTAAAGAGATTGTTACTATTAAAGATACTATTGCTGCTACTATACCCATTAGAACTCCTGTAAATATTCCTTTTTTAGTTCCAATATAAACTCTATAATCTTGTTCTGCTCTTAAATAAAGAATGGAAACTATTCCTGCTATTGGTATAATTATAAAAAACAATAAACTCAATATGGGAATACCACATAATATTCCTGCGATTACTCCAATAAATAAAACAGGAGTTATAACTTCGGCATCAATAATATTATTTTCAATTAAATTTTTCTTTTCTTTAAATATATTATGTAAAAATCCTGGTCCTGAAGATCTTTTTTGAGAAGATTGTATTTTTGATTGATGACTTGATTGTTGATTTGATTGATAATTTGATTGATGACTTGAATTTCTAGAGAAGTGTTGTTCTCTTACTGGTTCTGGTCTATCTTTTTGTCTTTCATCTTTGAGCATTTGTAAACCTTGTCTCATACATTTTTTACATACAAGTTCATTAGCATCATCACCAACGCAACTTTTACAAATTGCTTTAAAGCAAACAGAACAAATACCTACTGCATCTTTTTTTGGGTGAAAATAACACTTCAATTTTATTACCTCTTAATCTCCTTCTTTATTTTTCTTTTTGCACGTATCTTTTTATTCTTATCTGTTTTCTTTTTTCGGATTTTTTTGTTTTTCCAAGTGTTTATTATCCCAATTATAAAGAAAGGCATCCCAAACCCGGCTATAAACCCAGTAATTAATCTAAGCAGGTTTGTACTTTGTCTTAATCCAATTATTTGGGTTATTCCATCTATTGCTAGAGGAGATATCAGAAGAATAAATAACCATAAAGGAGGAGGTTTATTATATCTTTTTCCTTTATAAAAATATAATACTATTCCTCCTATTAACATAGATAAATAAAGAGTTAAGTCTCTTGAACACACAGGGAATTTATGTCCAACACCATTTGAATTTTGAACAGATATTTCTCTAGATATTTGAGAATAAATAATATCTTGATTATAACAATCTCCTAATGCCCCATTTTCATAAAGACACATAGATCTTTGAGTTATTTGATGACAAAAAGGAGAAAAAAATAGATACATTCCCTTTCCAAGTTCTTCATATTGCATATATACAATTGGGGTACTCCAAATCAATACATTAAAAAGTAATAAAATGACAAGATATATTTCTAAAGCAACTATCTTCATAAAATGTTTGTTTCACTTAAGTTTTTAAATACCTACATATAAAGAGAATACATGGAAAATTATGAATCTTTACTAGATAAAGCATATGAGCAAATACCAAAAAAAGCTAAATCTAGCGAAAGGTTTGAAGTACCTAGACCAGAAATTTATGTTGAAGGATCAAAAACAATAATTAGGAATTTTGATCAAATTTTATCAAAATTAAGATCAGATAAAACTTTTATGGTAAAATATTTTAGTAAAGAGTTAGCAGTTCCAGTTTCTATTGAAGGAAAAAGATTAATTTTATATGGAAAAATTTCTTCAAGAATTTTTAGGGAAAAATTAGATGTATTTGTTAAGAAATATGTTTTATGTGGGGAATGTGGAAGACCAGACACTAAAATACAAGAAGTTGAAAAAGGAATTAAAACAATGATTTGTGAAGCATGTGGTGCTAGAACTCCCGTAAGGTGAATAAATGAGAAGAAATAATAATGATCAAAAGATAACAAGAGTTAAACTCCCTAATGAGACTGAAAATGAAATGTTTGGATTAGTAATAAGTCTATTAGGAGCAGGAAGATTATTAGTTTCATGTGCAGATGGTAAAGAACGAGTTTGTAGAATACCAGGTAAAATGCGACGTTTTATATGGGTTAGAGAAGGCAATTATGTTATTGTTAAACCTTGGGAAATTGAAACAGAGAAAAAAGGAGATGTCATTTGGAGATATAATAAATTTCAAGAAGCATGGTTAAGAGACAAAGGGCATTTAAAAAATATCGACGTCTGATTTTAATTGTAGGATTATATCAAACCCTATTTCTAAATCTGCATTTCTTTGATGTGTCTCAGAATCATAATAAATTAAAGTATTTTTTGATTCAATTTTATGTTTAAATTTCTTAAACTCTCCCGGGGTTGTTATCACAATTCTTTGTAGGGTTTTTTCTATTTTATTTCCATCTTCTATTATTATTTCTGAATTAACATCATTATCTTGTAAAAATCTTTGAATTATTTTTATTTGGTCTTTGTTTGAAACTAATATAACTATTGTTCCCATACTATTTTTATCTCCATTTTTTGTTAATTCATTTAAAAGAGATTTTAATTTAGGATGTTTTTCTTCTTTGTTATACTCAGATATTTCTAAAACTAATCTATGAAAATTATCATAAAGTAAAAAATAATTCTTAGAATAGTTTAATGATTCTTTATATATCAATAGTTTTTGAATTTTTTTATTTCTTAAAAAAGATAAAACGTTTCTTCTTAAATTGTATTTTTTGTCTTTAGTTTCAAGTTCTTTAATAAATTCTTCTATTTTTTTTGAAATGGCACCCCATTCTTCATATGAAATTTTTAATTTATTTTTTGTTTTCCCAGTTGATGCATCTAATTCTTTTAATATTTTTATAATTTCAAAATCAAAATAAATTAAAAAACGTTCAATACCATAAAATCTCAAATACTCATTCATTCTTTTTATTATTCCTAATGCTCTATAATCTCTCCAACATTTACGTTTTTTTAAGGGTTTCATAACTGTGTTTTTTAGTTTTTCTCTTATTTCTTTTAGTTCTTCATAAGATAAATTGTCTTTTTCATTTTTTATTATTTCTTCTAACCCTAAATATTCTTTTAATTCTTCAATAGCTATTTGTTTAATAATTTGTAATGCATTAAACATTTCTTTTAGTTTCTCATTTTCAATTGTGGTTGATATAATTCTTGCTTGTTTTGTTTCTTGTTTTGGGAATAATTCTAAAGGTTTTTCTAAAGGGTTTTCTACGTGTGAGGTTGTTTTTTCTATTGTTGATGTAACATCACCATCTCCAAATAAATTTCCTCCTAAGATATCTCCTGTTTTGTAGTATACCATAGTAATTTCCTATTTTCCCGCTTTTTAAAGCTTTGGTTTAATTTAAATACTTTCTTCTAGTAATCTATATATGGCAACTAGAAAATCAAAGACAAAAGCGCCTGCGCGTGAGAAAAAACAAATGAAAAACAAAAAAAGAATAGAATCACAAGTATTTGATATTCCTACTCTTAAAGAGCTTTCTCGTTTAATTGGAAAAAGAGTTTTTGATACTTTAGATCATCCTATTGCTATAGGTAAGGAAGCAAAAGTATTCAGAGCTACTAAAGAATCAGTAAATGGGAAGAAAACATATTTAGCAGTAAAAATATATATGATAGAAACATCTTCTTTTGATAAAATGGCAGATTATCTAAAAGGAGACCCTAGATTTAACAGAGTTAAAAAAAAGAAATTTGAAATTATAAAAGCATGGACAAGAAAAGAGTATACAAATTTAAAAGTTGCATATACTGCTAAACTTCATGTTCCTAAACCTATAGGATATACAAGAAATATATTAATAATGCAGTTTTTTGGTATTAATGGAGAACCTTATCCTACACTTCAGGAGTATGGTCCTATTGATGCAGAAGAGGATTTTGAACAGTTGTTAGAGGATGTAAGAGGATTATATAAAGCTGGGTTAGTACATGGGGATTTAAGTCCATTTAATATTCTTCAAACACCTAAAGGACTAGTGATTATAGATATGGGGCAGGCGGTTGTTTTGAAACACCCTAAAGCACAGGAGTTTTTAGAAAGAGATGTACGAAACATTGTTAAATATTTTAGGAAATTTGGTATAACAAAAACAGACGAACAAGTTTTAAAATATATAAAAAAACCATAATAAAGATAATTTAACTTATTTTTTTAATCCAATCCATTTTTCATACTCTTTATGATTACCAACAAAATACAAAATTCGTTTTTTTTCTTTTTCATTTTCGGCAAAGCAAACACTAAATTGTCCAATTTTTAGTACATTATATTTTAATCCAAATTTTAATTTTTTTGTTTTTCTTTCTTGAAATAATTGTTTTAATTTTTTAATAACTCTTTTTTTAATAGAAGGATCTAAATTGGAATAATATTCTTCCCATTTTGGATCAAACTCAATTTTAAAACTCATCCATTATACCTCTAACTCTTGTAATTCTGGATGTTTCTTTTTCATCTTAGATAAAGGTATTGTTTTTAACTTTCCTTTTTTTCTTTTTTCCTCAAGTTGTTCTATTTTTAATTTTAAAAGTTTTTCTTCTAGTTCTTCATCTTTTGGTAATAAATTATATTCCTTTCCTAATTCTAATATGCCTGCTCTCAAAGCATCATTTTTACTTTTAAAATATCCTAATTTAACTAATTTATACATTGTATCTTCGATTATTCCTCCAAATCTTACTGACATTTGCATTTATATCACCACAATAGTTTATTTTTAATATTATTATGGTATCATATTGATACTAAAACTATATAAATCTTTTTATTCTTTTTTAGGATTTTGTACTAAAAGAAAATCTAAAATACTGTTTTTCAATTGAATGTATTAGATAGAAAGATTTTTAAAGTCAGAAAAGTCTATTTTTTGGAGTATATGTTTAAGGTGATAATATGAATAGATTGAGTATATGGTTAACTCCAAATAAAAAATTAGTTGAAAAAATAATTATTGATCCAAAAGAGGTTATTGATACACTTAAAAAATTTTTACTAGTGGAAGAAAAATTAGAGATTAGAAAAGCAAGACTAAATAAAAAAATGGGTGTGGAAGCATGTTCTCCTTCTTTTTCTATAGAAAAACAAAGTAAAAAAATGAAAAGATTAAGAAGAAAAAAAGAGTTAATTATTGAAGCAGAACAAATATTATATTCTACATTCCCAGATAGAAAAAAATTAAAAAAATAAATTTTACAAATTATTCTTTTTTAGGAATATCTTGTTTCCATTTATTTTCTACTTTTTGCCTATAGCCGAAGTTTTGATATGCGCAAAATGGGATAATATCTAAATCAGGAGTTACATAATGAATTGCGCAATATTTTAGTCTTTCCATGTCTGCATTATATTGATCCATAAAATGCATTGTACCTACAAATAAGGTATTTTCATGAAAAGTTGTTAAGTCTCGCATATCTCCATTATTTAAAAATAATGAACCTAGTAATTTAATTAATTCTAGATTTTTTGGTTTCTTTGAAAAATCAATAGTCCCTGCAACTTCTTTTATTAAAGAAGCAATTAAAATAGGTCTTGTTATATTAGTAGATCCTTGTAATTTTTTAGCATAATCCTCAAGAATTTTTGTAAATTTATTTACATTTAAAAATCTTGGCATAGGGATTAAAATTCCATTTTCATCTTTGAATAAATATGTTGCTGATCCACACATTGGATGTACTGAAAATGCAACTTGTTTTTCTTTTGTATATGCTTGGAAAAATTCAGTTAAAGGCAAAATAACAGGTACTGGATAAAAATCACTTTCTTGAATTTGTCCTTCACTTTGTTTAGAAATATCTTTTATTAAATCTGATATAGTATATCTTTGTGCTTCTCTTTCAGAATCATCCATTCTTCCACAAAAAGAAATTGGTTGGAAGTTAACTCCTCTAACAATATCTAAATTTTGTGAAGCTAATTTTATAATATCAAAAGCTTCATCATCATTTATACCTCTGATTGCAGTAGGTACTAATACAGTATTTAAATTACCTGCTTTTCTACAGTTTTCAAATATTTTCTCAATAATTAAATGATTTTTCTTTTCTTTATTGCTTTTATCTGAAACCCCGTCAAAACTTAGATATATAACACTTACTCCTGCTTCTTGTAGTTTTTTAGCATATTCTAAACTTCCTGCTATTTTATACCCATTTGTAGCTATTATCACCATCATATCTTTTGATCTACAGTATTTTATCAAATCTATTAACTCATCTCTTAAAGTTGGTTCTCCTCCAGATATCAAGATAGCAGGACAAGGAGGATTTTGTTCTCTTAATTTATCTACCATTTCAATACATTTTTCATAAGGAGGTTCATATAAATAACCAGTTGCATCAGAATTAGCAAAACAATAACTACATTTGAGATTACATCTATTTGTGATTTCCATTATCCCCAAAACTGTTTGGGTTCTATGTTTTTTACATCCAATACATCCATATGGACATTCAGGAATATCTTCTGTTTCTTTGAATTCATGTAGTTTTTTTAAATGAGGTAATATTTTTTCATTAAACATTTTTAAATCATAAATTCTTTCTTTTATGTCTCCATGTTCAGGACATGTTTTTATTTCATATACACTATTATCTTTTGTTATGATTTTTGCTTCAATTACTTTCCCGCAATATGGACAAACACTTTGAATTTTAATCTCTTCCATATTTCTTCCCTCATTAATCAAAAACTATATTTCATAATTATTTATTATATCTCTTTATTTCCTACTCCTCTTCTTTTCTTGGAGCTAAATAATAGGTTAAATTTGCATCATCTATCTTATATTCAACTTTAATAGGCATATCAGATTTTAGATATAGATTTATAATATTAGAATCTGGACAGGCTTTCATAATATTTTCTAAATATTGTAATGAAAAACTTGCTCTTGCTTTTTTATCTACTTTCATCTCTCTTATTGTTATGCCATCTTTTTCAGTTTCAATTCTTAATTTTCCAGAATCCCCCTTAACATCAAATGTTAAAGTTTCCCCATTTGCTTCTAAAGCTAAATATGAACTTACTAATCCTGCATCTTTTAATGATTCTTTCATACTTCCAGATAACATTTTAATTTCAACATCTGCATCAATACTTAGTTCTTTTTGGACCATATCTTTTGTTTCCAATAAAGGAATTCTAAAGGTTCTTTTACTTTTTTCAGATGAAAATTCGATTATTAAAGTATTTTCCTCTAAAGTTAGAGTTAAATTTTCTTTTGTTCTTGCTCTTGCTAATATTTTATCTAAATTCATAAAATTAAGTCCTAGTGTAGTAGGAGAATCTACAGTATATTCAACAAAAGCGTCTTTGGGAACATTTAATGTGATCATAGCAATTTGTGAAGGATCAATAGCTCTTAAAAATAATCCTTCTGGTTTTACTTCTAAAGGACCTTCATCGATTAAATTAACCACTGCATCTATTATACTCTTTAAAGATTTTGCGTTTTGCATAACAATTTTAAACATTGATTACACCCCCTATTAGTATTTATTTATCTATGAAATGTTTATAACCATATGGGTTTACCCAACATAATAACTTTCACAGCCTTGAGGTTCTGCCCACATGCCAAATAAAAATAATTTTGCATATCCCACATAAGGAATTCTTAAAATTACTACTCCTTTTGTTTGTTCTTGATTTACAAGAGAATTGCCTCTTTCATACGACTCCGAATACATCTGAAGATCAAAAACAGCATTATTGTCTCCTTTTATAAGATAATATGTGCCATTTGGAGAATTTATTTTAAGATAAACTCTATGTATTATATCTCCTGTTAAAGCGAATAAATCATCTTTTTTTGGAGCATATACTAATATATCTGAACTTTTATCAATTAAATATGTTTGATTATTATATTCAATATTTTTTACACATATTGTATCTTTTTTAAAACCATTCTTATATCCTCTTGTGCAAACCCCATAATTAAATTTTAATGGTCCATGCATTTCATAATAATCTTGAGGATTAGTTTTAAAATTTATACATTCTTCACTTTGATCACTTAAGCACCTTACAAATAATGAACCATCAACATCTATTGTTTGTTCATTAAAAATAATTGTTGCTTTATTATTTATTTCTTCAGGATTTTCTACATATATCTCAGGCGCATTAACATTTTCAGCCCCTCTTAAAATAATTAAATCTCCCCTTTCATAATCAGGTAACATACTACATGAAACTATTGCATTTAATGGTATTGGAGTTCCCAATATAAAGACTAAACCAAACCATATAACTAATGCTAAGGCAATGGCAATAATGATTTCTTTTAATTCATGAAAAGCTCCTTTTTTAAGAGTACCTTTTGCAACATCCATTCCAACTATTAGTAGTATAGATGCCCCGCCTAAGATAGCAAAAATAAAATGATGTGTAATAATATATAAAATAAAAGATAGGGCAAATAAAATATAATGTAAATTATATTTTTCTATAAAATCTATTTTTTTTAAAATACTTTTCATCAATTAGCCCTATTTTTTTAGTTGTGATTCTAATTTATCAAGATCTTTTTGAAATTCATCAATAGCTTTTTTAATTATAATAGTTGCATCTTTTTTCTTAGTTCTTACAGAAAGTATATGATTGTCTTTTAA
>Ga0307992_1002707_pt1 | contig 10029 bp, 8 predicted proteins | sample EllFjometagen133_FD_203162 | JGI IMG/M metagenome (GOLD analysis project Ga0307992, IMG submission 203162) | Marine microbial communities from Ellis Fjord, Antarctic Ocean - #133 | ecosystem: Environmental > Aquatic > Marine > Unclassified | place: Southern Ocean | collected 2014-10-08
GACTTTTTGACTTTTTGACTTTTCAACTCTTCGACTCTTTGACTCTTCTACTTTTCGACTTTCTTTAATCCAAAAATATGATTTTCTTCGTTATCTTTGTTTTAATTTGCATATTTTTAATAACCGGGTTTTGATGAAAGAATACAAACGATATCTTATTACTTCTGCTTTACCTTACGCTAACGGACCAATTCATATCGGGCACCTTGCCGGGGTCTATGTCCCTTCAGATATTTATACCCGCTATTTACGGGCTAAAGGGAAAGATGTTATTTCAATCTGCGGGTCGGATGAACATGGCGTACCTATTACCCTTAAAGCACGAAACGAAGGTGTTTCTCCTCAGGTTATTGTCGATAAGTATCATGCGTTAAACAAAAATTCATTTGAAAAATTCGGGATTGATTTTGATATCTATTCGAGAACTTCAGCGAAGATTCATCATGAAACCGCTTCTGAATTTTTTAAAAAACTATACGATAACGGAGATTTTATTGAACAGGAAACAGAACAATATTATGATAATGAAGCAGAACAGTTCCTTGCAGACAGGTATATAACAGGAACCTGCCCTCACTGCGGAAATGAAAATGCTTATGGCGACCAGTGTGAAAACTGTGGAACATCACTGAATGCAACAGATCTTATCAATCCAAAATCTACTATAAGCGGAAGCAAACCGGTTCGTAAGAAAACCAGGCACTGGTTCCTGCCACTGGATAAGTATGAGCCATTCCTGAAAAAATGGATCCTGGAGGACCATAAAAACTGGAAAACCAATGTTTACGGACAATGTAAATCATGGCTGGATACAGGACTGCATCCCAGGGCTGTTAGTCGCGACCTGGATTGGGGTGTTCCTTTACCAATTGATAATTCTGAAGGAAAAGTAATGTATGTCTGGTTCGATGCCCCGATAGGATATATTTCGGCTACCAGGGAACTTACAGATAACTGGGAAAAATACTGGAAAGATCCTGACACAAAAATGGTGCATTTCATCGGCAAGGATAATATTGTTTTTCATTGTATTGTCTTTCCGTCAATGCTCAAAGCCGAGGGCAGTTATATCCTCCCTGACAATGTTCCGGCTAATGAATTCCTTAACCTCGAGAAGGATAAGATCTCTACATCCAGAAACTGGGCGGTATGGCTTCATGAATACCTTGAAGAGTTTAGCGGGAAACAGGATGTGCTGCGGTATGTATTAACTGCCAATGCTCCCGAAACAAAAGATAACGACTTTACATGGAAAGATTTCCAGTCGCGTAATAATAACGAACTTGTTGCAGTGCTTGGCAATTTTGTTAATCGTACACTTATCCTTACACAGAAATATTTTGACGGGGAAGTGCCGGAATTATCAGAGTTAACTGATTTTGATAAAGAATCCTTAGACGAAATATTAACGCTGAAGAACAAGGTTGAAAACAGTCTGGAAAATTATCGTTTCCGTGAAGCTCAAAAATTTGCTATGGATATGGCAAGGCTGGGTAATAAATATCTGGCAGATACAGAACCATGGAAAGTTATAAAAACAGATAAAGCCAGGGTTGGAACAATAATAAATATTTCGTTACAAATAACCGCAAACCTGTCTCTTATCCTGGGACCATTCCTCCCGTTCACGGTAGTAAAAATGAAAGAATTCCTGAATTTTTCAGGAGAGGGCTGGGAAAAAATCGGACAAAAAGATCTGCTTCCTGCCGGACATAAAATAAATAAATCTTCTCTTTTGTTTGAAAAGATTGAAGATGAAATAATTGAAAAACAGGTAAATAAATTAATCCAAACACGAAAAACATCTGAAAACACAACAGTGGTTATGGAACAAAAAGAGACAATATCATTTGATGACTTCACTAAAGTTGATATCAGGACGGCAACTATTCTTGAAGCTGAAAAAGTTCCTAAAACCGGAAAATTGCTCAAGCTAAAAATAAGCACCGGTTTAGATGAACGAACTCTTGTTGCGGGAATTGCCGAACATTTCGATCCTGCTGAAATTATTGGAAAACAAATTTCAATAGTGCTTAACCTGCAACCCCGTAAAATAAGAGGAATAGAATCTCAGGGAATGATACTGATGGCTGAAACAGGCGAAGGGAAATTAACTTTCGTTTCTCCCACTGAAAAAATTCCCGATGGTTGTACTGTTAAGTAGAAAAATATTTGTGTTTGCAACTTTAGTCTCAGCCTTTTCCTTAGTCTTTGCTAATAACAATAATCAACCTAAGTTGCTGGTTTCTGGTTACTTGTTGAATATTATACAGTTAACAGATTGATTAATTTATAAGTATAAAATACAATGATTTTATAAACAATTGAATTATAGCAAATTAACCAGCAACTAGTAACGAGCAACTAGTAACTTGAATTAATTAGCTTTTAATAATCAAATATTGCTTTGTAAATTACTTTGTGAAGCTTTGTTCTTCTTAATATTTCGTCACCCACACCTGTTCAAAACCCTGCTTTTTTCTCATTTCTCTCATCTCTTTTATTGCAAGGTCGATAGCAGGAAATCCTTTTATACCAACACGGTAAAAATCATTATTGGCTTTGAAAACAATTGGATCGAATCCCTGTCCGGCAAGTTGATTCTTCAGGTTCTGTGCATTGTTTTCACTCAGGAAGCTGCCGGCAATGATGTAGTAATGCAGGTCGGGCACAGGTTTTTCGGGCTGACTAACCGGTGATTGGTGAATAATAGCTTTTGCAGGTGCTTCTGCTGTCTTTTCAACTATTGGCTTTTCGCTAACTGTACTTTCGGTCTTGGGTTGTACTTGTTCGGTTTTAGAAAAAGGATTGAGTGAGGAGATATCAGCATTAAAATCCAGCATATTTGTTTTTAACGGAATAAGTACCAGGGCAACAATTACAGGTACGGCAATTGCAATGCGCCGTATTGTACGTCTTCTTAAAAGCGATGCAGGAGATCTTTCCTCAAACTTCTTCTGAATACGTTTAGTTACATCATATTCTTCGAGCGGATCGAAATTAAAATGATCTAATCCATATGAATCAAGGAGGAAATTAATTGTATTTGACGGTTCGAACTGGATATTTTTCTCTTTATCCATTTGCAGGACACCAACATCTACAATAACCACTTTCTTTCCCTTATTGAGTTTAAGGCTCAAATTCTTCACAAATGAATCAACAAGTCTTTTAGCATCAACAAACCCAATATTCTTCACCCTCGACACATAACCAATCAATAAACCATCATTATGTTTCAGGTCACGGTTAAAACTTATCTCCTTGTAAGGTGGTGAAAATGAATTCTGTGTCTTGTTAATCTTTGCTGATTGAATATTGGCAACAAACCCACCAAAATCAGGGATAATAACACAGTCGTGCTGAAACAGAAGTTCTTTAATATAATTTTCCAAAATGAAAGTTTATTTATTATTTCACTAACAAAGATAAATAAAATTTTATCCGGACAATGATTTTCACATCGGAAAAATAAAGCTCTTAGTCAAAAAACAAATTCATCCGATTTTATTTATCTTAGCAGCAAAAAAAAAACCTTAATAAAAATGAAAAAGATACAGATGGTTGATCTTAAGGGTCAGTATAAAAAAATTCAGACTCAAATTAATAATTCCATCGAAAATGTAATAAATTCCACCGCCTTTATTAACGGTCCTGATGTAAAGAGTTTTCAGAACAATCTTGAAAAATTCCTTGATGTAAAACATGTTATTCCCTGTGGAAACGGAACGGATGCTCTCCAGATCTCCCTTATGTCACTTGACCTTAAGCCCGGAGATGAAATAATAACTCCCGATTTTACATTTATCGCTACAGCAGAGGTGATTGCTTTTCTTGGGCTCAAGCCTGTTTTTGTAGATGTTGAACCCGGTAGTTTTAATATATCCCCCGACTCTATTAAAAAATCTCTTTCAAAAAAAACAAAAGCAATTGTACCGGTTCACCTTTTTGGGCAATGTGCAAATATGACTGAGATTAATAACATTGCAAAAGAGAACAACCTCTTTATTATTGAAGATACAGCACAAGCCCTTGGTGCTGAATACTTTTCCGGTAACGGATTAAAAAATAAAGCAGGAACATTAGGAGATATTGGAACCACTTCTTTTTTCCCTTCCAAGAATCTGGGAGCATACGGAGACGGAGGAGCCATTATAACAAATAGCGATGATCTGGCAAAGAAAATTCGTTTCATTGGAAATCACGGTATGGAAAAAAAATATTACCATGACAGTATTGGTGTAAATTCACGGCTTGACACCATCCAGGCAGCTATACTGAATGTTAAATTAAAATACCTGGATGAGTATAACCGGAGCCGTCAAAAAGCAGCAGCATTTTATGATGAAGCTTTCCAAAACCTGGAAAATATTACAATCCCATATCGCAATAAATTTTCAACACATATTTTTCATCAATATACGATTTTAACTAACCCTGAATTACGGGACCCGTTAAGAAATCATCTTGCCCAAAATGATATCCCGTCGATGATATATTACCCTGTCCCTCTTCACCGGCAAAAAGCCTTCGGTAGCAATTACAGTTTTGATAATAAAATATTTCCGGTTACTAAAAATTTAAGTCAATGTGTGCTTTCATTACCTATGCACACCGAACTGGAAATAGAACAGTTAGATTATATAGTAAACCATGTTATTAATTTTTTTCATAATCATAAATAAAATATCTTAATGGGAAAAGAATATTTTGCACACGAAACAGCTGTAATAGATGATGGCTGCAGCATAGGAAAAGGAACTAAAATCTGGCATTTTACGCATATTATGTCTGATAGTATAATTGGAGAAAATTGTAACTTAGGACAAAACGTTGTTGTTTCACCACAGGTTAAACTGGGGAAAAATACAAAAGTGCAGAATAATATTTCCATTTATACCGGAGTAATATGCGAAGATGATGTTTTCCTGGGTCCTTCAATGGTATTCACTAATGTGTTTAATCCAAGAAGCGCAGTTATCAGAAAAGATAAATATAGAGAAACCTACGTTGAGAAAGGGGCAAGTATTGGTGCTAATGCAACAATAATTTGCGGTATCCGTATCGGCAAATATGCCTTTATTGGAGCGGGAGCTGTCGTTCATAAAGATGTTAAACCTTATTCGCTTATCGTTGGAAATCCCGGTCGCCCCATAGGATGGATGAGTGAATTTGGGCATAGACTTAATTTCGATAAAGAAGGTTTAGCACAATGCCCGGAAAGCAAAGAAAAATATAAATTAGAAGATGGTGTAGTTAAAAAAATTAAACCAGAAACCAGTAACTAGTAACCAGCAACTTGAATTAATTAACTACCTTTGTTGTCCACAAAATAATACCTATGAAAAATATGGATAAGCAGGTAAATTTTGCAATAATTGGCGTTGCAGGTTATATTGCTGTTAAACATTTAAAAGCTATAAAAGACACTAATAATATTCTTCTTGCAGCATTGGACAAGTTTGACAGTGTTGGTGTAATGGATGGGTTTTTTCCTTATTCCGATTTTTTCGTGGAATTTGAACGATTCGATCGTCATATCGATAAGCTGCGAAGAGTTGGAACGAAAATAGATTATGTCAGTATTTGTTCTCCAAATTACCTGCACGATTCACATATACGCTTTGCATTGCGGTATCAGGCAGAAGCTATCTGCGAAAAACCTATTGTATTAAACCCATGGAATATTGAAGCACTACAGGAAATTGAAAAGGAAACCGGTAAAAAGGTGAACACAATTTTTCAACTGCGGCTTCATCCTTCTATTATTAAATTAAAAAAGGTAATTGACGAAAGTCCAAAAGATAAAGTCTTTGATCTTGATCTGACTTATATTACAAGTCGTGGAAACTGGTATTTTATTTCGTGGAAAGGAGATATTCAGAAATCAGGCGGTATTGCTACAAATATTGGTGTCCATTTTTTTGATATGTTAACATGGATATTCGGTAATGTGAAAAAGAATGTGGTTCATGTATCTGAAAATAACAAAGCTGCTGGGTTTCTTGAACTTGAAAAGGCAAGAGTTAGATGGTTCCTTAGTGTAGATAAAAATGACATTCCGCTTGAAATGAAGGAAAACGGACAGCGTACTTTCCGTTCAATCAAACTTGAAGGTAAAGAAATTGATTTCAGTGATGGGTTTACCGACCTTCATACAATTAGCTATCAGAAAATACTCCAGGGTAAGGGATTTAGCCTTGAAGATGCAAAAAAATCAATCGAGACAGTTTATGCTATACGAAATGCAAAACCAATAGGATTAAAAGGCGATTATCACCCTATTTGTAAGAATATGAGTTGAGTCGGTAAGTAAGTTGAGTAGTTGAGTAAGGAAGAATGAATCGCAGAGACCCAGAGATGCAGAGTCGCAAAGACCCCAATACCCACACCCAAATACCAGTAACAAGAAACAAGAAACCAGTAAATATGAAAATATCTGTAATCGGCCTTGGATATGTCGGACTTCCCTTAGCTTTAGAATTCGCAAAACATTTACCTGTTATCGGATTTGATATCCATAAGGAGAAAATTGAATTGATGAAAAATGGCGAAGATCCGAGCAATGAATTGGTTCCTGAAGAGTTTATTGGGAAAAATATTCAATTTACTACTGACCCAAAAAACTTAAAAGAGGCATCTTTCCACATTATTGCAGTACCAACACCTATTGACGATCATAATCTTCCGGACCTGACCATCCTGTTAAATGCCACATCGTTAGTTGGTAAGCAATTAAAAAAAGATGATTATGTTGTTTTTGAATCAACTGTTTACCCGGGATGCACGGAAGAAGAATGTATTCCACTGCTTGAAAAAGAAAGTGGACTCTGCTGTGGCAAAGATTTCAAAGTGGGTTTTTCACCTGAAAGAATAAATCCGGGAGACAGGGAACATACACTTACAAAAATTGTTAAAGTAGTATCGGGTTGTGATGATGAAGCCCTGGAGATTATAAGCAAAACTTATGAAATGATAATTGAATCAGGTATTCACCGTGCCGGTTCAATCAAGATTGCCGAGGCTGCTAAAATTATTGAGAATACTCAGCGGGATATCAATATAGCTTTTATGAACGAGCTTTCTATTATCTTTAACCGCATGAATATCAATACTTACGAAGTACTTGAGGCAGCGAATACAAAATGGAATTTCCTGAATTTCTTTCCGGGTCTTGTCGGGGGTCATTGCATAGGTGTTGATCCATACTATCTTGCTTACAAGGCAAAAGAGCTTGGATATCATACCCAGATAATTAATTCGGGGCGGTTTGTGAATGATTCAATGGGCTCTTATATTGCCAAACAAACAGTAAAAAAAATAATAGCCCAAAAGAAAAACATTTCTGAAGCTAAAGTTTTGATAATGGGAATAACATTTAAAGAGAATGTTAGTGATATAAGAAATTCCAAAGTGGTTGATGTAATAAAGGAATTTAATTCATTCGGTGTAAAAGTAGATGTTATTGATCCTTTCGCAAGCAAAAAAGAGGTTAAGAAAGAATTTGGACTTGACCTTAACGAGAAGGTCTCGAAAGGGTATGACGCTATTGTTTTAGCAGTAAACCACAAAGAATACAGTTTGCTTAATGAGGAATATTTCACTTCAATCGCTACTGATAAAGCAATTTTTGTTGATATTAAAGGAACATATAAAGAAAAAATTAATAAACTGGAATACTGGAGTTTATAAAATGAAAAAACAAATTCTCGTTACAGGAGGTATCGGTTATATTGGTTCACATACTGCTGTTGAACTGATCGAATCAGGATTCGAAGTTATTATTGTTGATAATCTTTCCAATTCAAATATAAACGCACTGGATGGTATCGAAGAAATTACCGGTACTCGTCCTGTGTTTGAAAAATTTGATGTGTGTAATAAATCACAACTCACCTCCTTCTTTGAAAAATATACCTCAATAGAAGCAATTATTCACTTTGCCGCTTTTAAATCAGTTGTTGAATCGGTAACAAATCCACTGAAATATTACTATAATAATCTGGTATCCACGATAAACCTTCTTGACTTAATGAAGAAGAAAGATATTCCGTATTTGGTTTTCTCTTCGTCCTGTACTGTTTACGGACAACCCGATCAATTACCTGTTTCTGAAAATGCCCCTGTTAAAAAGGCAATGTCTCCTTATGCCAATACCAAGCAAATAATGGAAGAGATCATCAGTGATACTCTTCTTTCAACCCCCTCACTTAAAGCAATATCACTACGGTACTTTAATCCAATTGGAGCACATCCTTCAGCTTTGATCGGTGAATTACCTACAGGTATACCGGATAATCTTGTCCCTTTTATCACACAATCAGCTATTGGGATACGTGATGAAATCAAAGTTTTCGGAAATGATTATAACACCCCTGATGGGTCGGCAATAAGGGACTATCTCCATGTTGCCGATTTAGCAAAAGCTCATGTTGTTGCCTTACAAAGATTATTGAAAAAACAGAACAAGGCGAATTATGAAATTTTTAACCTGGGCACAGGAAAAGGAATATCAGTACTTGAAGCTATTGAATCGTTTGAACGTGCAACAGGAGAAAAGCTGAATTATAAAATAGTGGACAGAAGGCCCGGAGATATTGAAAAAGTATGGGGAGATACAAGCTATGCGAATAAAGAACTTGGATGGAAAGCCGAAAAAAACCTTGATGAGACAATGCTGTCAGCATGGAATTGGGAAAAACATTTAAAGAAGCAAAAAAAATAACCAGATGAACAAAACAGTACTTATTACGGGAGGTGCAGGATTCATCGGATCACATGTGGTCCGCAAATTTGTCAACCAATACCCCGATTATCAAATTGTAAATCTTGACAAGCTAACCTATGCAGGGAATCTTGAAAACCTTAAAGATATTGACAGAAAAGAAAATTACATTTTTGAAAAGGGCGATATCATTGATCAGGAATTTGTTTTTGATCTGTTCAAAAAATATAATTTCACAGGCGTTATTCATTTAGCTGCCGAATCGCATGTTGATCGTTCAATTTCAAACCCAACAGAATTTATTTACACAAATATAATCGGTACAGTTAACTTGCTAAACGCAGCAAGAAAACTTTGGGGTAATAATCAGGAAGATAAGTTGTTTTATCATATCTCAACCGATGAAGTTTACGGATCATTAGGCAAAGAAGGGTATTTTGTTGAGTCAACTCCTTATGATCCCCGTAGTCCTTATTCTTCCTCAAAGGCAAGCTCCGACCACCTGGTAAGGGCTTATTATCACACATTTAACCTTCCGGTAGTTATTTCTAACTGCTCCAATAATTATGGTCCAAACCAATTCCCCGAAAAACTGATCCCCCTTGCTTTTAATAACATAAAAAACAACAGGGAAATCCCGGTTTACGGGAAAGGGGAGAATATTCGTGACTGGCTTTATGTTGAAGATCATGCCAATGCTATTGATCTGATATTCCATAAAGGTAAAACAGGAGAAACATACAATATCGGAGGCAATAATGAATGGAAAAATATTGACCTTATTCGTCAGCTTTGTGAAACAATGGACCGGAAACTCGAAAGGAAACCGGGAACCTCAGCAAAGCTGATCACCTTTGTAAAAGACCGTGCGGGACATGATCTGCGTTATGCAATAGACCCGGGGAAAATTCAAAAAGAACTGGGATGGAAACCTTCTGTTAATTTTATAGAAGGACTGGAGAAAACCGTTGTATGGTATCTGGAAAACACAGAATGGCTTAACCGTATATTATCAGGAAAATATGAAGAATACTATGCAAACCAATATGTAAAAAGATAACCAGTCGGCAGTCTTCAGTCAGCAATCGACAGTCAGCAGTCAGCAATCATAGCCAATTTCTTCCCATTATTCCATTCGATCATTTACTCATTCACTCATTTTCTACCAATTCCATTCTTCCATTCAATCATTTACGCATTCACTCATTTTCTACCAATTCCATTCTTCCATTCAATCATTTACGCATTCACTCATTTTCTACCAATTCCATTCTTCCATTCAATCATTTACGCATTCACTCATT
>Ga0307992_1002708_pt1 | contig 10026 bp, 2 predicted proteins | sample EllFjometagen133_FD_203162 | JGI IMG/M metagenome (GOLD analysis project Ga0307992, IMG submission 203162) | Marine microbial communities from Ellis Fjord, Antarctic Ocean - #133 | ecosystem: Environmental > Aquatic > Marine > Unclassified | place: Southern Ocean | collected 2014-10-08
AAATAATGTGATCCAGGGAAATTTTATTGGTACGGATGTTACCGGAACCAATGCAATTCTCAATAATGTTGGTGTGGAAATCCATACCTCAAACAATCTGGTTGGAGGTGCCAATGAGGGAGAGGGGAATCTAATTTCCGGAAATCGGTGGGGAGGAGTCAGTATTGGACACCCAGATATACCCTGGGCTCCAAGTGAAAATAGGATTCTTGGAAATCGGATTGGCACAGATATTAGCGGGATGATTGCCTTGCCAAATGGGTATGGAGTGACCATACATCTTTCAGGTTCGAATAGGGTAGGAGGTAGTGAGCCAGGTGCGGGCAATATCATTTCTGGAAATACTTATCAGGGGGTACAACTTGCTGAAGCGGCCACCTCCAATTTTGTTCAGGGCAATTATATTGGTACAGATGCTACAGGTACCCAACCCCTGGGAAATGGTCGTTATGGAGTCCGAATTTCAAATGGCGGATCGCATAATCTAGTTGGGGGTAGCGCTGATGGGGAAGGCAATGTCATTTCATGCAATGCATCTGGTGGAGTCGGAATTGGATATAATGGTGGTGCCGATAACAATCTTATACAAGGCAACATCATAGGTTCAGACCCCAGTGCTTCATTGGAGCTGGGTAATGGCGTTTCAGGAGTGTCCATCTTTGTAGATGCAACTGACAACCTGGTCGGTGGTCAGAATGAGGGTGAGGGCAACCTGATCGTTTACAACGAATTGGCTGGTGTGGGAATTAATGCAAGTGCTTCAGAGGTGAATAACAGAGTTTCACGTAACTCTTTCTATGAAAATGGCGAGGTCGGTATAGATCTCTCACTGAACAATAGTTATCCATATTCCGATGGGTTTTCTGAGAACGACCCTGGTGATGGGGATGACGGTCCCAATCACATGCAAAATTTCCCCGAATCCCTGAATATGGGAGTAGACGATGCTGGTGACCTGCTGATTCAATATCTGGTTGATTCGGATGCAGAGCATTCAGAATATCCAATCGCAGTTGAGTTTTTCCTATCAGATGAGGATGGAGAGGGACAAATGTTCCTGGTAGATGATGAATATACTTCAGAGAATCATGAGCTGGGATTAAAGACAATCGTCCTAGGTCCTGTCATAAACTATGAACTTGAAATGGGTGACTACATCGTTGCTACAGCCACCGATGCCAACGGGAATACATCAGAATTCTCTGAGGTAGCGGAAATAGGAAATTATGTGGATGTCGCTGCTTTTGAACCCTTACCTGAAGCATTTACACTAGAACAGAACTACCCCAATCCTTTCAATCCAACGACGACGATCCGCTATGGTTTACCAGAAGCATCAGACGTGAGTCTGGTGATCTATGATTTGAAGGGTCGCGTGGTACAGAGCTATACGGCGCAGTCCCAACCTGCCGGATGGGTTAATTATGAATGGTCAGGCACCAATACCAGGGGTGAACTTGTGAGTACGGGAGTTTATCTCTGCCGGATGGTTGCTGGTCATTATTCAAAAACAATGAAGATGGTTTATTTAAGATAACACAAGAAAGCAATTAATTATCTTTGCAAGGCGCTGGTTATCAGTGCTTTGCAGGGATAATATAAACTAGATACTCCCAGGTCTATTGTCATGTATGAGAGTCCGGGATATCAAACGCTCCTCAATAGAGGTGCAAATACAAAGGGGGGAATATGAATTCCTTACGCAAGGTTCAAACGAGCTTATCAATCAGTATAATCTTTTGTCTGTGGATATCCACAGTTCTCGCAATGGGGATTGACCGCGATCAATTAAACATCCTCACTGATGATCCCGATTTTATTCAGAAAGCTTTGAACAACTCCAATTATGACACTCAGGAGCGTGTCCTACGCGATCTGGATTTCTCCTTTCAACTGATCGCCTATGCTGAATATGATCCATATGACTTTACTGCTGTCTGGAACCCTACTCAGGGTAGTCGGGGTCTTTGTGCAGGATCTGATCTCGATGGGGATGGGCACCAGGAAATATTTGCGGTTCATTATGGCAACGGGGGTGGCGTCGTTGGATTTGAGATGGAAGATGGTGAAACGCTTGAAATGATCTGGAATTCTACCCTGAGTCCGACCAGCTATAATTTGGGTACACGCTATGTACAGACAGGAGACATGGATGGAGATGGCCTGGGAGAAATCATATTTTTCAGAGGGAAATTCGCTGATGATCCCAATCGAGGACTTTATATCTACGAGTGGGATGGCACTGACAATGGCTATGCGCTCGCCTATCATAATCCTTTAACCTCCCTCAGTGGGGATCTCGTATCAGAGATGGTTATCGAACACTTCCTGATTAGGGATGTAGATGACGATAACCAGGATGAACTCATCTTCGCCAGCAATGGACTTTCAATGGGTGCGGACCGTTCTGAGGACTTTTTCTCCATTCTCTCAATTGATGGTGATATAGGATCTGGCTCAGAAGTACTCACTGAGGAATACTGGATTAGTCCTCGGGACGTTGATGACGATGGAGTCATAGAGGATGGTCTGGGGGGTGGAAGCGGTCTCAACATCCAGGTTTGCGATACAGATAATGATGGCCATAAAGAAGTCTTCTGTCATGCCTATAATTATTTCAACATGTTCTTTTTCGAAGCTCTTGGTCCAGATCGCTACACCCTGGGCGATACGACGAATATTCAGTTTACCTATCCCAGTGATGATGCACAGCTCATGAATGCTGCCGTTTCTGACCTTGATGGGGATGGTGCCGATGAAATTTATATTGGGAATTGGATGACGGGTGATGTCTACATGATCCAAGATACCGATGGAGATGCAACCTCTTTGCTGACAAGTGAAATCACCGTATTGGGTGAAAATGTGGGAGCCAAATTCGGGGCTCTGGCCTTTGATTTTGACAGTAGTGGTACCGATGAGATCTATTTCGGTAGTTCAGCAGGATTAGGTGCAGATCTGAGGGTCTGGGATGGGGAACAATTCATGAGTTATTATACTGATCCGGTATCAGATGGGTTTCTACCCAAGATGGATGTTGCTGATATGAATGGGAATGGCATACCAGAACTGATTACTGCCCATCAGATGGTTACAAATGACCCACAGAGAATCATTCGTGTATCAGAATATCTCCCTGATGATCCTTCACATTCAAGATGGGCATTTGCACCCGTATACAATGTTGGTTATACCGATGATTGGGGCAGTAGCTACGCTCCTATCCTTGGTGACTACGATAATGATGGTTTTGTTGATGTATTTGTGACCAACGGTGGAGTTCAACAAAATACGCTCTATCACAATAGTGGTTTCGGCTATTTCAATAGGATCTGGAATGGAGATATAAGCAGCGATGCCAACTGGTCAAGCTCAGCCACCTGGGGTGACTTTGATAATGATGATGATCTGGATCTCTATGTGACCAACAGCGGTGGTGATGCTGGAGAAACCAACGCACTTTACCGCAATGACGGGAATGATAATTTTCAGAAGATCACTGAGGGCAACATTGCAACTGATCAGGTCATGTCATCTGGTGCCACCTGGGGTGATTATGACAACGATGGCTATCTTGATCTATATGTTGCCAATCCAGAGGGTGTCAACCACCTCTACCACAATGAAGGTGATGGGAGCTTCAGTCGAGTATCAGTAGGCTGGATCGTCTTTGATCAAGATGTCTCATCTCATGGATCCTGGTGTGACTATGATAATGATGGTGATCTGGATATGTATGTGGTCAATTGCGGTCCCAATGCCCTTTATCGCAATGAAGGGGGCGGTACTTTTACAAAAATTCAGACCGGAGCCCTGGTGACGGACAATGATTGTTCAGGTGGGGCCAGTTGGGCTGATTATGATAACGATGGCGATTTCGATGTTTTTGTGACTGCTGGTTATGATGAACCAAATTGCCTCTATCGAAATGAAGGCGGAGGGGTGTTTTCAAAGATTACAGTAGGTGCCATTGTGAATGATGATGCCAACTCACACGGCAGTACCTGGGGTGATCTGGATAACGATGGTGATCTGGATCTTTTTGTTGCCAATAATGCGGAGCCGAATCCTCAGGATAATTTTGTATATATCAATGACGGGGATGGGGGCTTTACGGGTGTTTATGATAACCTGATCAATTACAATGACCTGCTACCTGTTGGCTGCTCGTGGGGTGATTACAATAATGATGGTGATATTGACCTGTTTATCGGGATTGATGGTGGTAGAAACGTGCTATTTGCCAACCAGGGGAATTCCAATTCCTGGGTAAATATTAAGTGTGTGGGAACCATTTCTAATCGATCAGCTATTGGCGCTAAGGTTCGTGCAAAAGCAAATATCCTGGGTAGCGAAGTCTGGCAGGTTAATGAAATCAGCGGGCAATCTGGCGCCTTTAGTCAGAACAGTCTGAATGTTGAATTTGGTTTTGCAGATGCTGATATTATCGATTCGCTACGCATTGAATGGCCTTCTGGACTGGTCAATGAGTACAGCAATATTCAGGTCGATGAATTTTATGTGATTCGTGAGGGCGAGGCACTTCAAGTCTCTGCTGATACCCTGGACTATGGACAGGTATTTCTTGGTGGTGACTACACAATGGAGCTTGAATTCTCAAATCAGGGTCCCATGAATATTTCTGTCGAAGATTTTGCCATAGACAATCCGGCATTTTCCAGCAATCTGGAAACATTCGAGCTTGAGCCCAATGACACAACAATTGTCTCAATCACCTTTGATCCATCTGAGACAGGAACATACGAAGCGCTTCTCACCTTCACGAGCGACGACCCGCTGGTTCCTGGCGATACTATCATGCTATATGGTGTGGCTGTTCTGGCACCTGATATCGATTTTTCCCCGGACAGCATCCATGTGACTTTATTACCAGGCGCATTGGATACAGTGACAATCACCATTGATAATATTGCCGGAGAAAGCCCACTATACTGGACTGCCAACCTGGAAACGAATGGGATAGAACATACGCTTACTTTCACCAAAGCAGATTACGCGGACTGGCGCTTACCTGAAAATCAAGATCGGATTACCGACAATGTCTGGATCACCCGAGCTGGAAGCCAGGGAATCTTCAATGCTGCTACAGAATCCTATTTTGATTTTTACCAATCCCCGTGGGGGACTGAATGGGCTTATGGGTATTCCACCGATCTGAATCCTGAGGATTATGAGATTTGGCGTGATGCCATATCCGCTTACCCACCAGGAATGATTGAGCAACCTATCTCGGTTCATCTGATCTCTGACGATATCTATCTGGATGTCGAATTTCATAGCTGGACTTCAGGAGGAAATGGGGGCGGTTTTTCATATACGAGAACTGCATCTTCACCTGAGTGGATATCCCTATCGCCCCAGAGTGGATCTTTAGACGCTGGGCAGAGTGTTGCAGTTGAATTGGTCCTGAATGCAACTGGATTACCGGCCGGTACCCAATTTTCCGATATTATTATTAACAGCAATGATCCCGATGAGTCAGAAATAACTATACCTGTCGAACTGGACATAAGTGCTGCACCAGATATTTATGTGGAAAAGGATACTCTTGATTTTGGCAATGTCTACAATGGGTATTCTGATACCCTGGCCATTCCAATTGAGAATTTGGGCTCCGCAAATCTGCTGATTTCAAATGCAACTGTTGATTTACCTGAGTATCAGCTTAATTCTCAGTCATTTGAAATACTGCATGAAGCCACTTATATGCTTGAGGTCATCCTGACTCCATCATCGTCTGGTGATTATACAGGAGCATTAACGCTTACAACTACTGATCCTGACGAGGAGCTCTACACGATCACTTTACTGGGTAGCAGTCTTGATCCACCCGTTGTGGGTCTAACTCCTGATTCATTGTTTGCCGCCCTATTAACTGATGAATCCAATGTTCAAAGTATGACAGTAGCCAATACTGGATTGAGCGCACTTACTTATGAAATTCGAGCCACTTCTGTGGAAAATTCCTCTAGGGGAAGAAGTATGCTCGACCTGAGTAGGTTAGATGGTCCACGTTATAGTTGGGATGAGTTGGTGGGTGGGAATTTCCGACCACCAAGTCCTGCTGAGAATAACTGGGGTAGAGCTGAGGAACCAGGTTCCCATGCGAATAATCAACGGGAGCAAACAGTAGATGATCTTAGAGATTTGAGAGAATCCTGGAAATTGTTATACACAGATCCAGAAGAATTGGGTCCTATTGATGTTCAGTATGTCTACGGTAGCACAACTTCTGATGAAATGCTTATTAAAATCGAAGGCTACTCAGTATTTGATGAAATGGTTTGTGCCATTTATATCGATCTGGATCAAAATAGGGAGACAGGGATAGATACTGAAGAAGATGAAATGGGATGGTATCTGGGTGTTGACTATGCCATCATCAGTACTGGTATGGGCTTCGATGGATTTTTTATTGTCGATGACGACGATCTTGTTTTTCTGGATAATCTGACTACAAATATTGTCGAGGCAAACTCAACTGAAAGAATTCTCGGCGTAGATATTGGCTATTTTGAAAATATATCCGCGTATAATTTTGCCATGATATGTGATGGTGGGGTAGAAGATATTGTGCCAGATTTTGGAGCTGGTCATATCACGTTTCCGCTTTCCACTCCCTGGTTAGCCTTTGACCCAGAAATCGGTACCATTGATGCAGGTGATCAGGAAGAGATAAGTGTTACTTTTGATGCCAGCGGCATGTATGGTGGTGATTATTATTCACAGATAACGGTACTGAGCAATGATCCTGATTCACCAGAAATTACTGCTAACGCTCACTTAACTGTAACAGGTATTCCGAATATAGAGTTCGAATTGGCAGCCTTCCATAAGACGAGTCTCATTCAATGGTATGAGGCCGGTGCTGCCACATCACATCATTTCGAAACAACTTTTCCAGCTATTGAGGATGGGAATCTCACTATTTGTGTGGATGGTGACTTCGATAGTGACTCGGAATGGGCAGAAGTTTATCTAGAGGATGATCTCATCGGAATAATCAATCCATATACTGATGGCGGAACTTGTGAAGATATTACGCTGTCCATGGATGATTTAAACACCTCAATTGAAAATGGCGAAGTAACCATCCGAGTGATGAATAGTCAGTCGGTTGACCCTGGAGACTGGGGCGATTTTCATGAGGTAACTCTGAGCTATCATGGTGCTCAAGATTCTCTAGATTTTGGAGAAGTATATCAAGGGTACGAGGGAAGCCGAAACATCATTATCCATAATACTGGTACTGATACCCTATTGATAGAAGGGGTTACAGTGGATAATACTGTATTTAGTATCTCGGCACCTGTGTCGGCACTGCCCTGGGATGAGACAAATACCCTCATGGTGACTTTCAACCCTACGGCTGCGGAAGATTACTCTGGTTTCGTTTCTATTGAAACCAATGATCCTGATCAAAGCCTCATCACAATTCCTGTACATGGCCGGGGTGTTGATCCACCCGTCATTGAAGTTACGCCAGATTCATTGATGGTTGCGGTCCCGTTGAATGATGAGGTCACACGGTCCATTACCATAAGTAATTCTGGAATGAGTGATCTGGTCTTCGACATCGCTACAGAGGACTCGAACTCGAACAGCTATGCCCTGCAATTTGATGGTCAAAACGACTATGTTGGCATTAATTCTCTATCCGATATGGCAGATCTAACCATTGAAGCCCTGGTGTATTACACCGGCGGCGAAAATGTGGGCACAATCTTCATGGATGCAACAAGTGAAGGTGGCAGTGATCTGGTTTTTGATATGAATGCCTGGGGTATAGGGATCCGTGCTGACAAGAATGGTGCAACATTGGATAATGAGGGTGCGGCTGCAGTTGGCACCGTAAATCTTGACCATTCATGGCATCACATTTGTTGGACGATGACCCCAGCAGTTTCAAAGATCTATCTTGATGGGGACCTGGTGTTGACGAAGTATGAGTCGGGAAGCAATATTGGAAACCATGCACAAAATCCTTCCATCGGCAGATGGTGGGATGAATGGTCGCACTCTGGTTATTTTAATGGTTTAATTGATTATATACGGATTTGGGAAGAGGCTCGCACTCAGACTCAGATTCAGTCAAATATGCACATGAATATTGCTGGTACAACGCCATCTCTAATTGGCTATTGGCGATTTGATGAGGGTGAAGGGCTCGTTGCCCATGATGAGACTGCCGGACAAAATGATGGATTGCTTTATAATGGTGTAGAATGGATCCCATCAACCGTGGCTTTTGATGATTGGATTAGTATCCCGGTTCATATGGGTATTGTTAGCGCCGGATCAGAAGTCGAGCTGGATGTAATATTCTTGGGCCTACGGGAGGCCGAGGATTTATTCACAGCTGAGATTCTTATTAGGAGCAATGACCCATTGAATACCTTGGTCAGTGTTCCTGTCTCTATGCAGGTAGATGTGGTATCGATTGACACAGAACCAGCCTTGCCAACAGAATATGTATTGTACCAAAATTACCCAAATCCCTTCAACCCAACAACTGTTATTCGATATGGATTGCCTGAAGCATCAGATGTGAGACTGGAAATCTTTGATCTCAGAGGTAGAGTGGTGAGTCGCTATTCATCAGTGAATCATCCAGCGGGCTGGGTGAATCTTGAGTGGAATGGAACCAATGATAGGGGAGAGCAGGTCAGTACGGGTGTCTACATATGTCGTATGGTTGCTGGAGATTATACAAAGACGATCAAAATGGTATTTCTGAAATAAATCCTTGAGGTCAAGAATGAGAGGCTCAACATGGTAAGAGCGCTTAAGTATGTCATCATTTTCACCCTGATTTTGTCTGTAGCCTGGGCTCAATGGACAGGTGAGCCAAACCGAATGAGCCTCTCAGGTCCCCGTGCGGGTTTGACTCTGATTACCGGTAAGACTGCCGATCGCCTGGAGGATGAACTTGATATCAAAACACCGATTATTTCTCAGTTTGGTTGGCATTTTGAGAAACGGTTTTTTTCAATTCCTGAAGGACCCACTGGGGTTGTTGAATTTATACCCCTCATTGGTGGTATGGAAAACAATATCGTCCTGCCCAGCGTGAGCATGGTTGTGGGTCTGAGGGGCGTAAATGGCAGAGAGATCGGAGTAGGGCCAAATGTATCCGTATCAGGAATAGCCTATGTGGTGGGTGGTGGTGTCACGCGGACGATAGGGATGCTGAACATACCCACAAATTTTTCGGTGGTCTTTTCCAATGAGGGTGTTCGACTTTCCATCCTGATTGGATTTAATAGTGCGATCCCATAGTCATAGATCCACTTGATAGCTGTCATTCATTAAATGACTCAGGAGTATTGACGCAAGGATTGAACAGGGGGTAGGTATTATGATGAAATCGATGAATATTCAAATATGATTCGTTTCGGGGCATTTGCAGCGATGAATGCTAAATTTAGAGTGTATCAGAATTTTTACTTCGACTCTGGAATTGCCATGTTCCTGCGCAAAATCTGGAGAATGATCCTATCTATAAGGATAAGGATCACCGCTATATCCCTCAGATTACCCTGGTGTTTTCATGGAATAGCGCTTGGGATGGATTGTACAACTATTTAGAGTACTAACAAAATAAAAAATACTTTACCTATATCTGTTATATGACTGTGAACCAATTAGATGCAGATATCACCTTATGCAGAACATATGTGAATACGCCTCCAATAATGAAGGCGTATTTCTAGTGGAGAAGCAATGAGATCTCCGATCAGGATTGTGTCACCAGATTAGCTGTTCTTTATTTTATCCTCTAGCTGTCCTGTCAGTTGCCACAGGGACATCTCAGCGAGGTAGGCTGAATAACGCGCCTTAATCTGACTGCTTTTGGCTCGACTCAAATTGAGTTGAGCATCCCTGAACTGGGTTGAACTCACTTGACCCAGTCTAAAGTATTCAGAGGTTTGCTCAAAATTGAGCTGAGCAGAAGAGAGGGTGTTGGCTTTAAGCTCCAAAAGCTGGCGACTCTTCTCATAGTAG
>Ga0307992_1002709_pt1 | contig 10025 bp, 7 predicted proteins | sample EllFjometagen133_FD_203162 | JGI IMG/M metagenome (GOLD analysis project Ga0307992, IMG submission 203162) | Marine microbial communities from Ellis Fjord, Antarctic Ocean - #133 | ecosystem: Environmental > Aquatic > Marine > Unclassified | place: Southern Ocean | collected 2014-10-08
CCTTGATGGGTCTGCTGCATCTAAAGGATACACATATTCAAAAATAGACATCCCGTCATATTTTGATAATAATAAATTTCATAAAGACACATCAGACGAGTATAATCTTGTAGTTAATAATCTATCAATTACCCCAAACACTATAATGGATGTTGGTGCTGCATCTGGATATCATATATTTAACATGATGCGCACATTCAACTTAGATAAAGCCATTGCGTTTGAAGCTGATCCACATATGTTTGGTATACTGAATATTATTAAAGACATATTTTTTCTCAATGAACTAGAATTATATACAGCATTAAATAATGTATCACAGATAGAGCCTATTGATATTGTTATCTTTTTAAATTCTCATATGTGGTTATTTAAGCAATCACAAAATATGGCAAATTCTGTAACGCAATCATTAATTAAAAACTGCAAAGAGATGTATTTTCAAACTGCTGGTGCTGAAAGTGGTGGGATGTATCAAGTTAAATCATTAAAATCACAAGTTAATATAGAAAAATATCTCTATAGACTTGGCGCTAAAAATGTAAAATTACTTAAAACAACATTTAAACATGGTGGTAAAAGACATATGTTCAAAGTGATAGGAGGAAGAGGTTAAGTGTGTAGTGATTTAAATAAAAGTGTGATAGGACATGCTAGTTTTGTGGCACGTACTGGATATGGCGCGCATTCACGAGATTTTTTTACAGAACTTAATAAACATATACCTGTTAGAATTCGTAACTATGCGCATGAGAAAAATTTCTCTCATTTAACGTATGAACATTGTGACATGGTTATTGAACAAAAATGGAATGAACCACCATGGAAGTGTGGCACTCCTTATTCTGGAAATCCAATGGGTGGTGATGATATCATTAATATAATTTTAATGGAATCAGATCATTATTACTTTTATCACGACTACATAGGACCAAAAATAGCGTATAATGTATGGGAATCTACTAGACAACCAGACCACTTTTTTAACAAGTTATTAGAATTTGATCAATTATGGGTGCCCACACAATGGCAACGACAATGCACAATAGATCAAGGATACCCCGCTGACAAAATAAAAGTTGTTCCTGAAGGGGTCGATTCGTCTATTTATTTCCCAGAAACAACCAAAAACCCAATACTAGAAGAATACCAAGATGATAGATTTAAGTTCGTTATCTTCGGAAGATGGGATTATCGTAAATCCACTACCGAAATAATACAAGCATTTCTTGATGAATTTAATGAAGACGAGCCAGTGGACATTGTTGTATCAATTGATAACCCTTTTGTAGATGATAACCTAAAAACAACTGAAGAACGATTAGAATATCATGGGTTTGATGATACTAGGATTCATGTAAAACACTATCCATCACGTAACGACTATGTTGAATACCTCAAATCAGGTCATGTTTATTTATCATGTGCTCGATCAGAAGGATGGCACTTACCACTTATAGAAGCAATTGCATGTGGAACGCCCACTATATCATCAAACTATGGCGCTCAATTAGATTTTTGTAAAGACGTATCCCACCTTGTCGATATAAAAGAAATGAGACCTGCCGCCAACATATTTATGCATGATAACCCTGTTGGTGAGTTTGCTGAACCTGATTTTGATCATTTACGGAAAGTCATGAGAAATGTGTATGAAAATTACGATACCTGCAAAAAACATGCTATGGAAATGGCGACTGTTATTGCAAAACAATTCTCATGGGAAAATGCGGCATCTACCGCAATGAAACATCTTACAGACTTTGATAAACAATATCAATATAGTACAACATATGAGCAATCTCCAAATAACGACGTATTTATAGTTGATGCGTGGGCTGATACTCCCGAAAAAATCGAATTATTACGTAATAAAATCAATATTTTAAATGAATATAATATACCAATCTGTCTCGTCTCTCATCGGATAGATATACCAAATGATATATTAAATATAGTCGATTATTTTGTCTATGATTCTAACAATATATTAAGTGATGATTGGAATATAAATGTATGGTATGCAAAACCAAAAGACGTAAAAGTTATTACACATTTTGATAATAAATACCATGGGGCTGCTTGCTATTCATCACTATATAACGCAATAAAAGTATTGTCTGGTAAGTATGAAAATGCTCATTTTATAGAATATGATGTTGAATTAGACGATCTTAATGAATATATAGCTAAAGCGTCAGAATCCCTAATCAATAAAAAGATGTTCACTGCTCCATATAAACATGGAGGTATTTATACATCATTATTCTCTTTTAATATTAAGTGGTTAGATGATATACTAGAACCCATAACAACATGGAGTGAATATACTACCATATCAAAAGACATAGCAACAAAAGTTGGAAGTAACAATGATTATCTATTTGAAAAATGGTTATATAATTATATAGTTAGTAAAGATGGGTTAGATAACATAAATCAATCAGAACGTTTGTTTCATATCCACAATATTGTTGATCAGTCTTCATATGAACCATGTGTTAAATCATGTATAGCAGAAACCACAGAAGGTAATATAATATTATTCGTCATTAACACGAGGTCTGATGAAATAGAAGACTGCACTATATCATATAATGGCAAATTGGTGGATGAAATACTATTAAAGCAGAACGATGTTTATTATAAAATATTTGATAAGTCTGGTGTTCTTTGCGTAAAAGATAATAAAACAGAAGTGATTTTCGAATTAGACCCCGATAAAACATACACAAATACACGATTTAAATTCTATGACAATAACGTAAAATGTATAAACTGGAATGATGAGGATAGTATTGGATTTTTAGACAATGTTAAACTGGAAAATATTAAATATACATTTATTGATGGCGCGAAGACTGAAATAACAGGAGATAAAGTAAAAAACATAAAATATTCTGTAGATTTTATAGATCACGATTCTGATATTAATGTCCATCATGGAACAATACCAATAAATAATTGGATAGCGCCAAGCAGAGCATATTATACTAAATGGGAGATACATATAAAAAGAAATGATGAATTAATTGATAAAATGGTGTTGAATTTAGAAGGTAAAAATGTAAAAATTCACTTAGATAGTAAAGCAATTGGTGATACAACAGCATGGATACCGTATGTAGATGAATTCAGAAAAAAGCATAATTGTAATGTATATGTGTCGTCATTCTGGAACAAACTATATGAATCAGTATATCCAGACTTACGTTTTGTTAATGTAGGAACACCGGCGCCCGATGAATACGCATATTATACGATTGGGTGTAGAGATGATGATTACGATCAAAACAAAAATAATTGGAGGCTCATACCATTACAACAAGTGGCGTCTGATTATCTTGGACTTGACTATAGTGAGATAAAACCCCGTATAGTAAAATCTAACAGAAACAGTCCATTAAATACCCCATATATTACAATATCACAATTTTCTACACTTGGATCGAAACAATGGAATCATCCTACAGGCTGGCAAGATGTTATAAATTACTTAAATGATAATGGCGTAAAAACAATGGTAATAAGTAAAGAAGCCACACACCTTAAGAATATTATTGATAGAACTAATAGTACTATTAATCAAACAATTAACAATATACAACATTCTAATTTATTTATTGGAGTTAGTTCTGGTCCTACATGGTTGGCATGGGCCCTCGATGTTCCAACGATCCTTATTTCAGGATATAGTACAGAATGGGCAGAAATGAAATCCTGCCATAGAATCATAAATAAAGATGTATGTAATGGTTGTTTTAATGATCTATCTTTTAAATTTGATAGAGGCGATTGGAATTGGTGCCCACGGCACAAAGTAGGTCAAGTTAAAAGATTTGAATGCACAAAATCTATTTTACCATCAACTATTATAAATAAATGTAATGAGATATTATCATTATAGGAGAAAACAATGGCGTGGTATGACATTTTAACAGGCAAATCGCAATTAGAGGAAGCTATAAAATCATTTAAGAATAAAGGCGACTATGCCGTGTCTGATAAACAGGTAATTGATACTAAAGGCGAGGGTATAGAGAATTTTGCTGAATTATTTGGTGTAACCGGAGTAGGCACACACAATGGATTTTATAATAGTTACATAGATAAGCAATTCAAAACAGAGCGAGAACGTTTATATGAATATAGACGGATGGCAACAGCACCAGAAATTGCCGATGTTGTAGAAGATATTGTTAATGAATCAACTCTTGAAAATACTGATGGTAATATCTTCGACTTTCAAATTATAAATGCCGAATTATCCAAAAATAAAAATATATCAGACACGCTTGTTAAAGAATTCAATGATTTATTTTATGATCGATTGGACATAAATAATAAAATTAATGAATATTTACGTGGTTATATGATAGATGGAAAGCTATTTTACGAAAGAATTATTAAGGTGGGTAGTCCAAAACAAGGAATATACAACATTAAAAAATTACCACCAGAATCAATGGATTATATTATCGATCCAACAACAGGTCGCATAAAAGTATATCTTCAATACTTGGATATCAAAAACATACCAAATATTGCAAGCGTCGAACAAGCCAAACTCGATAACACTGTAATAGTATTTGAACCTGAGCAAATAGGAAATATTGATTATGGTCAGTATGGCGATTCCCACAAATCAGTATTTGGGTATCTTGAAAAGGCTAGAGTTCCTTATAATCAGTTAAAACTATTGGAAACTTCTGTAATTATCTATAGAATAGTTAGATCACCAGAACGTCTTGTTTTTAGTATAGATACAGGAAATATGCCAAAAGACAAAGCATTTAAATTTGTTGAAAAAATTAAACAACGATTCAACAAAAAACAATCATATGACCCAACAACTGGCTCATTATCTCAGGAACCCAATGTAATGTCGATTTTGGAAAACTATTATCTTCCTCAAGGTGCTGATGGTCGTGGGTCTCAAATATCATCAGTTGGAGGAGATGCGAAAGGATTTACTGAGTTAGATGATATATACTACTTCTCACGAAAATTATATAGAGCATTAAAATATCCTATGTCACGAGTTGCTGCAATGGAAGAAAAACAAACAGCAGATAATGTTTTTGGAGGAGGGCAATCTGGTCAAATATCCCGTGATGAAATGAAATGGGCTATATTTCTTGAAAACCAACAAAATAAATTATGCAGGGAGTTCGAAATTTTATTCATGCTCCATCTTGAATTCAAAGGCATAAAATCTCAATATGACTTGGATGTAAGTAAAATTCGTATTTCAATGAGTCCTCCGTCACATTATAAAGATCAAATGGAGCAGGGATTTCTTGAACAAAAATTTAACAATTACAATTCATTATCAAGTGATGAAACGTTTTCAAAAACATTCTTAATGAAAAAATATTTGCATTTAACCGACGATGATATAAAAGAAAATGCTGAAGGATTTAAAAAAGATAAGGAAATGTTTCCGCAAGAAACACCAGAAGAGTAGTCTATAACAACGTAATAAAAACATAACAAGATAAAGGGTAATGAGAGAAATTTCATTACCCTTTTTGTTTTCATAAATAACTATAATAACTATGATAAAATAAGAGGTGTGAAAATGGACGATGAAAAAATAAAATCAGTAATAGATTCGTTTGAAGAGGAAGATTTCATGACGTCAAGCGATACATTGAAATCGGAAATTGTTAGCAGACGTGACGAGTATTTAAAAGACAAATTAGGACTTGAAAACGACATTACACAAAGCGAGGAATAGCCAATGAATACAGCACGTAAATTAATAACAGAAGTTTCAACAAACATTACAATAGATAGAACACAAAAAGACTTCTATGCGATAGGTGTTTTTAGTTCCGCTGAATTGAAGAATGAAAACGGAAGAATATACAAAAAGAATTTACTTGAACGAGAAGTATCCAAAATATTTAACAAAGTTACTAACAAAAGTCAGTGGGGTGAATTAGGTCATCCAAGTAGTCCTGATATTAATCCAGACAATGTAGCAATACTCATTGAAGAATTAGCGTGGGATAATAATAATGTTGTTGGTCGAGCAAAAGTACTTGATACGCCAAAGGGTCAGATAACAAAAACCCTCATGGAAAGCGGTAGCGTAGGAATATCATCAAGAGGACTTGGCACAGTATCGGATAGTGATAGTTATGTAAACGATGACTTCAATCTTATTACATACGATATTGTTCTAAACCCATCTAATTCGCCTAGTTGGATAAAGGGTATTTACGAAGGAAAAACATTTGAATCGCCGGACGTAAATACAGTAGATAACGCAAAAAAGCTTTACCATAAACACATTTGGCAGGTATTAACGAATATAGAAAAATCGTTATAAATACAAATAGATAATAACAGGAGGTTGGTTTAATGTTTAAAGAATTATTTAAAACATTAGGTGTTGACAAGCTTGATGAGGGTCAGCAAACATCACTTAAAGAAAGAATAGAAGACATTATAGATGTCAAAGCACGTGAACGAGCGGATACAGTACTTAAAGAAGAAAGAGCGACTTTAACAGAATCATATGAAACAAAATTTGAGGAATATAAGAAAGATATTACTTCAAAATTTTCAAATTTCGTTGATGGTGTTCTTGATAAAGAATTACATATTCCTGAAAGTGTTATGGAATATGCGAGAAAAGGTGAGCTTTATGATTCATTGATTGAGCAGTTTAAGATTAAACTTTCATTGGACGAAGGAGTTCTTGAGAGTGAGGTTAAAGACTTACTGAAAGAAGCCAAAAATGAAATAACAACATTACGAACAACCATTAATGAAATGACAGGTGATAATCTGACATTGACACATGATGCTAAAGAAATGGCGGCAAGTTTATATCTTCGACAAAAATGCGACGGGTTAACCGAAAATGGTAAGAAGAAGGTTCTTGGCATCCTTGAAGGCATTTTTGACAAAAAAGAAATAGACAAAAAATACGACATTGTTTTAGAAAGTATTCTTAATGAAAAAGGTGACGACGGCGACGAAGGTGGTGACGGAGACGAAGGTGGTGACGGAGAGAAATTTGCATACGAATGTGATAAATGTGGATATACAACAACAAAAGACAAAAAAGGCAAATACCCATGTCCAGAGTGCGATGTAAAAGAATTGACACTCAAGAAAGCTGATGAAAGTGGTAGCATAGACGGCAAAGGTAGATCAGTAATAAACGAAGACGATTCCAACGACAATCGTGACGATAATCCTTTCAACGAGTCTATGAAAAGATGGAAAGAAATACTTCGAACAGGAAAAATTTAAGAGACGATTAAACAGGAGGAAAAGAAACAATGAACGATAAATTAAAAGGTCTCGTTACAAAATGGGAAGAAATTTTGAACGAAGGCAGTGAAATTAAAAGAAAGAAAGTAAAAGCGGCAACGGCTTTAATGTTGGAAAATCAGGATAGTTATTTTAATGAGTCAAGTTATTCGTCAGGATCATTTGGATCAACAACAGGCGCAACATCTGGTTATTTTAAACAAATAGCAATCCCAATGGTAAGACGAACATTCCCAGAGCTTATTGCTCACGATGTCGTAGGTGTACAGCCACTTACTGGGCCGGTAGGACTTGCGTTTGCATTAAGATATAAAGCAAGCGGAACATATGCTGGTGTAACAGACGCAGAATTGGGTTATAACTACATGGACCCATCATACTCAGGAGCCGGTTCATCTACAAGTGGCGCAGGTATGGCAACATTAACGGGTGAAGGTCTTGGTTCTAATGTAGCACCTTCAGCAACAGGTGGTCTTGGTCTTGGAATTGGAGACGGCACACCGATAAAAGAAGTCAATATGACAGTCGAAAAAGCACAGGTTGAAGCAAAAACCAGAAAGCTTAGAAGTAGATGGTCAGTAGAAGTTGCACAGGATTTAAAAGCAATGCACGGTCTTGATCTTGAAGAAGAAATGCTAGATGTATTGGCATACGAAATTACAGCAGAAATTGATCGAGAAATTGTTGATCAGATTAACTCAGTAGCAACGTCAAGTGGTTGGAATTATAGCAGCAGCGCGACAGGTGTTGGTAGATGGGAGACAGAAATATACAGAACGTTGTATAATAAAATCATCCGAAAAGCTAACGAAATTGCCGTTAATACAAGAAGAGGAGCTGGTAACTTTGTAATTTCATCTCCTTATGTATGCGCAGCACTAGAATGCTTGAGTTCATTCATAATTCAACCAGTTCCAAACGATATTAACACAGCAGTAACGGGTGTTTCGAAGATTGGTTCACTTGATGGTAGATTAGCAGTATATAGAGACACATTCACAACTCATTCAGAGGGTGATTACTGCACTGTAGGTTACAAAGGACCTTCAGAGTATGACGCAGGAATTATATACCTTCCATATGTACAGTTAATGGTAGCAAAGGCAATGTTTGAGGATTCATTACAGCCATCAGTAGGTTTGATGTCAAGATATGCGGTTCACTCACATATCTTTGGAGCCGAAAATTATTACCAGTACATTAGAGTACATAATCTGCCAAGTTAGACGATAAGTAGATAAACATGGAAACCCGACCAATTTAGTTTGGTCGGGTTTTTTATTATATACTCATTTTACATAAATACGTACAGAGGATATTTTATGAAAAAAGAGGAATTAGTAGAAAAGGTATTACGTAGACTTGGATATCCAATGATTAAAGTCGAATTGGATACCACACAAATCATCGACCATATTGATTACGCACGGCAACAATATATTAAATGGGCTGTTGGTAATGCAACAACAGAAATATATTTCACAGTGATGTTATCTGGCGGGCAAGCTAGTTATCAACTAAGCAGTAATGTAACTGATGTTATCGGATACAGCACAAACCAGACAGGAACAGTCAACACACTATTCACTGTAGAAAACTATTTATTTTCAAATGGTGCGTACAATTTTATATCAGGGTCAAATCCGGGCGACCCTTATTCGCTTGTATCATATCACATAGCATTAGATTTTCTTGACACTGTTCGTAAATACGCAGTGGATAAATACACTTTTGTATACCACAAATACACCAATATATTAGAAATCAAACCGACACCAGCAACAGGAAGCACAATTACAATAAGTGGTGTTACATATGATTCACCGGGATTTATTTTGGTACGAGCATTTTCATTGGAAGGAGAGGCTACTGATTTATACGGGCTACCATGGATATTAGATTATGTAACAGCTTTATCCAAAATAACCCTTGGAAGAATACGATCAAAATTTGCAAACTTTTCATCGATAGGGAATACTGGATTGGCGTTAGATGGTGATATGTTATTATCAGAAGGTAAAGAAGAAAAAGATAAATTAGATGAGCAACTTAGAGACGAAGAAGTTTTTGAAGGATACGGAATTTCTGTGGGGTACTAGGTTTTAGGGTTATTACATAAAAGTAGGATATTTTTATAAATTCGAGATTTAGGTAAATTATGACAATTAAAAATCCATTAACAGGTGTAAACAAACCGGGATGGGAATTATACGACATTCACGGAAACATAGAGCATGATCTTGCAAAATCTCTTGTTATGGAATTTTGCGACATATCGGGCATACAAATATCATACTATCAACGTAATAACGCAATTGCTGATTATGATGTGTTATATGGCGAACTAGAGTCGGTTGCATATAAAACAGCATTAACAACCAAAATTATATATGACGTAGATCAAGAACCTAATTTATGGAGCGTGTTTGGTATGTTCGGAGATGATTCTATTACTGTTTATATACCAAAAGGAACATACTACAGGGATGTGAATAAAAGCAGTGGCCCAAACGTGGGTGATGCCATAAAAATACCATGGAATGATAGAGCATTTGAGATTTCGAATGTTAATGACAGTGAGAGATCATTTCAGCTATATAAATTCTCATGGGTACTGATACTCAAACCTTATAGAACATCGTCTGAGAGTGCCAGTGCTGACGCTATAACGACAAGCAAAGCACCATCTGGCTATTCTGATAATGAATGGATCATAGACGCTAGTAACGATATAG
>Ga0307992_1002710_pt1 | contig 10023 bp, 9 predicted proteins | sample EllFjometagen133_FD_203162 | JGI IMG/M metagenome (GOLD analysis project Ga0307992, IMG submission 203162) | Marine microbial communities from Ellis Fjord, Antarctic Ocean - #133 | ecosystem: Environmental > Aquatic > Marine > Unclassified | place: Southern Ocean | collected 2014-10-08
ATTACGGACAACTTCGTTGAATATTGTGATTTAGTAAATATTGAACTCTTAAAAAAAGTCGATTATTCTTGGTAAAAAATTACTAATCAATATTTCCCAATTTCTACTAATAAGAACTGGCTTATAATACCTGTATCAAAGCACTTGTTAATTACCATCTAATACTAATTGATGATATATTTTCATATTCAATTTTAAAAAAATGTTATTATTTACTAAAAAAATGAAGCAAAGTAAGTTAGAATTGAAGAATATTAATATAAAACTAAATCTGAAAACCAAGATAAAGCATTCCTATCAGAAGCAATTAATGCATGTTATTTTTTTTTAATTCAAATTAAATTGACACAATTACATTATGTGACATAATGTAAAGAATAATACTTGAAAATTTATTATTGCTAGCTTACAATAAAGAAAACGTTCATTTGATTGGAGGAATATATGCGTAAGACAACCAAGCATGATCCACGTGCTTTTTTAGAAGATTATCGAGGAAGAGATTTTGATGGTAAGTGGCCAACACTTGTTGAAACCTTTGAAATTACTGTTAAAAGATATAAGGATAATGCCTGTTTTACACAATTTGTCCCACATGAATTAAAACTTAATTATTCTGAGGCTAGAGAGAAAATAATTGAAGCAGCAAATTATATTTTAACTTTTGCAAAACCTAAAGATAAAATAGCTTTGTGTGGTAAAAATAGTGTTGAATGGTCCATTTCCTACTTAGCCATATTGTATGCTGGCTGTATAGTTGTACCTTTAGATACTAATCTTAAAGACCATGAAATTGGTAAATTAATGAAATTTGCTGGAGTAATGGCTCTGTATGCAGATACTTCTCAAATAGATACTTTAACAATAGATGAAGATATTAAATTATTAAAAAGAGTTTGTCTAGAAGAAGATGACAAAGAAAGATATTTATTTAACAATTTAGTCAAAGGTGAATTAAATCCAAAAGCTTATAAAGCTAAAAGTGAAGATATCGCAGCCATTTTATTTACAAGTGGAACAACAGGAACTCCAAAGGGTGTTATGTTAACACATGAAAATTTAGTTAGTGATAGTTACTTAGCCCAATGTAACATGACTATTTTACCCTCTGATGTTTTCTACGCAATCTTACCTATTCATCATGCTTATACAATGCTTGCTGTATTTATTGTATCAATAAGTGTAGGAGCTGAGGTAGTATTTGGAAAACGTTTAATTATAAGCCAAGTATTGAAAGAATTAAAGATTGGTAAAGTTACCATGTTCTTAGGTGTTCCTATGCTATTTAATAAACTTCTTGCAGGCTTATTAAATGGAGTAAAAAAGAAAGGTAAAATTTTATATGGTTTAATTAGATTCTTAATGGTTATTTCCGGTGTAATTAAAAAAATTACCAAAAAGAATGTTGGTGCTAAAATGTTTAATTTCCTTCTTAAACAAATTTCTCTTGATACCAACAGAATTTGTATTTGTGGTGGTGGACCACTTCCAACTTCAACTTTTAAAATGTTTAATGAATTGGGAATTGATTTTGTTCAAGGTTATGGTTTAACTGAAACCAGTCCAATTACTCACTTAAATCCTACTGAAGCTTATATAGCATCTTCTGTTGGTAAAATAATTCCAACATTAGAGCAAAAAATTGTTGAACCAGATAGTGAAGGTAATGGCGTATTATATATAAAGGGTTCAGTTGTAATGAAAGGTTACTACAATAATCAAGAAGCTACAGATGAAATTCTAGATAAAGATGGATGGCTTAATACAGGCGACGTTGGTCACATTGATAGTAAAGGTTATTTGTATCTAACAGGTAGAGCAAAAAATATTATTGTAACTGAAGGTGGTAAAAATGTATTCCCTGAAGAAATTGAAGACCATTTCCAACTTTATAATGAAATAGATCAAATCTGTATTGTTCCTTTTATCAAAAATAAAGCAACAAAGAGTGAAGGGATTAAAGCACTAGTTTATCCAAACCAAGATTGGTTTAAAGAAGTTGGTGATGCTCAAGCTGAAAAAAAAATTAATTCAATTATAGCTGAAGTAAATAAAGATTCTACTTCTTACAAGAGAATTGAGAAAATTTTTATAACCAAGGAGCCTTTGCCTACAACTAGTACAAAGAAAATAAAAAGATTTGAAGTAGCAAAACTATACAATTAAAACTTGAATTTAGTGTGAAAATTGAGTTTTGGTATTGCTATATTTTTTAAAGGTTGGTAAAGTCAGTTTTATGAAAAGTAATTTAAGAAACTATTTGCGCTCCCAAGCGCAAAGTATTAACCCAATTGTAATGGTTGGAAAAGAAGGTGTTGGGGAATCTGTAGTCTTTGCATTAGACCAAGCACTATTACATCACGAATTGGTTAAAGTAAAATTTCAAGCCAATAAAGATCATTTGAAAGATTTAAGCGCTGAATTAGCTACAAAGACCAAAAGTGAATTAATTTCTACCATTGGTTTTATTACAATATTCTATAGAGTTAGTGATGAAAATTTGATTGAAATTCCAAAATCTTTATTAAAATAATATAAGGGAGGTGCCACGTGTACCTCTTTTTTTATCTCTAAATCTCAAGTGTTTTTTAAAAATCTAATTTTTTAATATATGCTCTAAATATTGACTCGGGTTTAGGCCTTTATTTTGAGTTGCTAAAATATTATAATCAATAATTCTGATCTTTAAACTGCTCTCTATTTTTCCAATAAAATATTCCATAGCTTTACTGTGTAATAGATAGGCATATGGCTTTCTATATTAGGCTTTAGTTCTTCAACGGCTTCTTCTAAGTATGTAGAGTAGTCCTTTAAACTCTTTTTTATATGATGTCCTATCTGTTTTATGTTTTTATCTAGTTCATTAAAATCTTTGGGCAATACTTTCCATGATTCAACTATCTCTAATTCACCCTTTTCCTCAGCACTTTTTATCTCTTTATTATCAAGATTACCCTTGCTATTATTTAAACTGCTTTTTTTGGGTAAGGGAGCACTTTTTTTATCAAGAGAGATTACCTCTCCTGAATTTACAAAATTAAATTCTAAACTTGGTATTTTGGGAGGTAAAATAGGTATAGGATCTCCAGAGTTTTCAATTCTAAAGCAGGGACGATTGTTTATTAGTTTATTAAACTCTCTATCGCCAATTCTAGGGGCACCGAATATATATAAACCTGTAGCCTCTGGAATTCTAGCAAAGCAGAGTGTTGCTAAAGCTCCTCCAAGACTGTGTCCACAGATCCAAATAGGCCTATCTGCTGACTGAGCGACTAATTTTTCAATATAAAGCCTAAGCCCTGTGTGATGTTCGGGATTCTTCTTAAAATACTCTTTATCTTTCTCTTCCCAAATTTCATCTAATGCATCTAAAAATCCACTATGTACAGTGCCCCCCTGTTTAAATGCTACAGGGCTTGCCTTAAGATTAGTTGCAAGTTCATGAAAAAAGGAAAAACTGCTAGTCTCTGTTCCCCTAAAAGATATAATTACAGAATTTTTAGAGGATGCAACTATACACTCTGTCCCTGGTCCTTTAAAGAATTTAAACTCAGGAAAATTTGCTATTTTATAAGCCATTCTGACAAATCCAGGGTGACAATATGCTAAAAATGATGCTTCAGATAACCACCAAGCATTTACTTTAGAGTAACTTAGATCTTTAGGTGAAAAGGGAAATTTCTCACTATTATTAAAATATATGTAGTCCATATATTATTGTATTGATACATTCACCCCTTTAAATAAAAATGCATTTATAGCTGCACGCTCTGGAGTAAATTGTGCCTTAACAGGGGCTGATTTGTTACTTGAAGGATACCATACTGTATATGCCCTGGTTAGACCTCCGGGCCATCATGCTGAGAGTGATGTATTTGGTGGCTTTTGTTATTTTAACAATTCTTCAATAGTTGCACATTTTCTTTCAAAGTACGGTAAAATTGCGATACTTGATATAGATTATCATCATGGTAATGGACACCAGCAAATTTTCTATTCAAGAAACGATGTTTTAACTGTTTCAATTCATGGTAATCCGTCTTTTGCATACCCTTATTTCACAGGTTTTGCCGATGAAACAGGGGATGGGGAAGGTAAAGGTTTTAATCAGAACTATCCATTGAAAGAAAATCTTTCAGGCGCAGAATATTTAAAGGTTCTTATTAAAGCTCTTAAAAGAGTTAAAGATTTTAAACCGGAATATCTTATCATTAGTCTTGGTCTTGATATAGCAAAAGGGGATCCAACAGGAACTTGGTCGCTTTCTGCAAATGATTTTAAGAATAATGGCCATGAAATTGGAAAGCTATCCTGTCCTATTTTATTTGTTCAGGAAGGTGGTTATAAAAACAGAACTCTGGGAATTAACGCCCGTAATTTCTTTGAAGGATTTTTATCCACACGGATAAAATAAAATATTAATTTTTGACTTACATTCAGCTTAAAAACTGAATATTTTAATGAAGGATATTCAATGGAAATGATTCTGGTAGTGCATATGTTCCTAAGATACAGTAGTTGACTATTTTAATTCATATACTTGAATTTAATATAGAAAATGGAAGCTTTTAAAATATTAATTGCTTCCATTTTGTTTTATAAGCCAGTTGTGTTTTAAGCAAGCTCAAGATGAAAAAAAAGAAGGTTTTTAAAAGTTTTTGTGTTTCTATGTAAAAGTACATTGACACTGTGTTTGTTTCTACATATAGTAACAAATAATTAAATGGAGAAAAAAATGAAAAAACTAACCAATGTATTATTATTAAGTGTTTTAACACTTTCAGCACTTTTTGCAAGTGGAACAAAAGAAGATGTAGGAACTGAAAAAATTTATAAAATTGGGATATCGAAATTTGTTGCTCATCCGGCACTTGATGCTATAGAAACTGGAATTATGGATGTATTAAATGATAATGGATTAAATTGTGAATTTGACTTACAAAACTGTAATGCTGAGATTTCTACCGCTGTATCAATTGCAAACTTTTTTAAAGATGGTAATAAGGATCTGGTTATAGGAATTGCTACACCTCCTGCACAAGCTCTGGCTGTAGCATTTAATAAATCAGCGATACCTGTTGAATTTGCTGCTATTACTGACCCTTACAGTGCAGGATTTATGGATGATGGGTTAACAAATATTTGCGGTATTAGTGATAGAAATCCAATTGAATTACAATTAGAGATTTTTAATAAATTGGCATCAATAAAAACATTAGGTATGATTTACAGTGGTAATGAATCTAATGGTGTTGCTATATATAAAAGAGCTTTAGAGTATTGTAATGATAATGATATTAAATTAGTTGCGGTTAGTGTTTCAAATTCAGCAGAAGTTAAAATGGCTATTTTATCAATTGCTGATAGGGTAGATGGAATCTTTGTTGGAAATGATAATACTGTAGTCTCTGCAATAGCTAGTGTTGATCAGGTTTGTACTCAATATGATTTACCATTATTTAATAGTGATACAACAAGTAGTGAAAATACAAACTTTCTAATGAGCTTTGGACTTGATTACTATAAAGTTGGAAGAATTTGTGGTGAAAATGCACTTAAGTTATTAAAAGGAACTTCTCCAAGTGAAATTGGTACAATTTTCTTAGATGATATTACTCAATTTAATTTTATACTAAATTTGGATAGAGCAGAGCAGTTAAATATTACAATTGGCGAAGCACTATTATCAAAGGCTAGTTTAGTTGTAAAAAATGGACAAATTATAAAAAATTAAAATATATTTTTATAAATAAATTGGGAAGCATTCTTTTTGATATGCTTCCCTTTTATTTATATATTTATTTAAATACAGTATTTATATAATCTGTTAAAGTCTCTTCTTTGTACATCAATTTGTAAAGAGCTGTAACAATAGGATAATCATCCACCAGATCATTCTCTTTTGTTTTATCATGCATAACTTTTATTGTTCTGTATCCCTCAATTACTGTAGAACTTTTATTATCCACTAAAAATCCTTTACCAACTAAAAGGCCTAAAGTTCTATTTCTTGACAAATCATTTAAGCTGGTAAGACCCAAATCTCCTATACCACAATATTTAAAAATGGTTGAAGGCTCACATCCAAAAAGAATCAAAAAGCGTCTCATTTCATTAACACTCTTTGTATATATTAAAAAGTCTACATTTGGGGAGTTATACCTTCCCGATACAAGACCAATCGCAATGGCATACATATTTTTTAATATACTAAGAAGTTCAACAGCTCTAATATCTGAGGTGTAATCCAGAGTAAGGGCTGTATTTTTTAATACTTCATCTTTGATTTGTAAATAATCATGTTTCTCTCCCCCAAAGGTAAAAGCTGAGGGAAATCCATTGAGTAGTTCAATAGCAAAGGTGGGACCTTTCATGCTAGCTTTTCTTTTAAAGGGTAGTTTTTCAGTAATAAAGGCACCTTCAGCACTCATACCCTTAGCAAGATTGATAATTAAAGTATTTTCATTAACATATTTACTTATTTTTGAGCAAAAGCTAAGAATTGCTTTGGAGGGAATAGCTAAAAAAATAAAAGAAGCTTTGCTAAAAGTTTGTAGGTCAGAAAAAGCTTTTATATTTTTATTTATATAGCGAGTTGAAAAACTTTTGGAGTTTTTATGAATTGAATTAATTTCATCAACAACCTCATTTTTTCTAGCATATATTAATACTTGATTCTCTGTATTCCAAGCTAATCTCTCAGCGATTGCTGTTCCAAAAACTCCACTACCTGCGATAATAATTGTTCTCTTTGCCATAACTATTTGGAATTCTCTTTTTCAAAAGCACTAATATCACGATTATTACCACTAATAACTAAAATATCTTCTTTTTGTAATTCTGTATCGGGCATAATATAACCATTTGCTTTGTCATCTCTAACTATAGCTACAACATTAATTCCAAATTTTCCTCTAAAATTTAAATCTGAAATTGATTTATCAGTAAATTTATTGTTTAACTTAATTTCAATAATTGAGAAATCCTCTCCAATTGGCAAAACATCCAGGGTTAATTTAGCTGAAAGAGTTTTTGCAAGTTTAGCCCCCATATCAACTTCAGGGTTAATAACTTTAGCTCCAATTTTTTCTAAAACTCTGCCGTGGTCATTGCTTATAGCCTTCGCATAAACGCGAGGAACACCAAGTTCAATGGCGTTCAAAGTAGCAAGAATATTAGCTTCTACATCCTTACCAATACAAACAACAACTGTTCCGCAATCTCCAATACCTGCTTCTTTTAAGGAGTCTTTTGTAAGTTCTCCAAGATGTATTAACTGATTAACAGTTTCTTTTAGAGGATAAAGTTTACTTTGTTCCTTATCAATTGCGATTATAGTTTTTTTATTATCTATTAAATTTTCTGCAAGGGCGAGGCCAAAACGGCCAAGGCCTATGATACCATATAAATTATTATCTGCCATGATAAACTCCTTATCCGATTAGGATATTTTCTTCAATATAGTGGAATCTCTTTGCTGAAGCTCTCCAACTAAATGCGATAGTTAAAGGACCTAATCTTCCAATAAACATTAATATAATTAAAAATATTTTACTACACGATGATAAATGTGTTGTTATTCCCATAGAAAGACCTACAGTTGCAAAAGCACTAACACATTCAAATATTACTTCTTCAAAAGTAAAAGCATTGCCTTCTATTGAAAATATAATCCCTCCTGTAATAATTATTGCAAAAACAGCAAACGCTGCAACTAAAAAAGCTTTAATAATTGATGAATCAGATATTTTTCTGTAAAAAGCATTAACAGTATTGTGTGCTGGTATTTTGATTATGGATAAAAGAATAGTAAACATTGTTGTAGTTTTAATACCACCACCGGTTGAACCAGGGGAGGCTCCAACAAACATTAAAAATAACATTATAACAACACTAGCATTACTTAAGCCTGGAATACTTATTGTATTAAACCCAGCTGTTCTGGTTGTTACACTTTGGAAAAAAGCTTCTAAAATACTTATTCCATTCTCGCTTATATAAAATACAAAAGTTCCTATTAACAAAAGGGAACCACTCATAGTTAAAACGATTTTAGTATGAGTTGTTAATCTTTTGTTTTTTTTATAAGAAAATAAATCATAAATAACAAAGAAACCTAAACCACCAATAATTATTAAAACAGCGGTGGTTAAGTTTAGTAAAATATCATTATTATAATTTGAAATACTTGTAAAATTTCCCAATAAATCAAATCCAGCATTATTGAAGGAAGAAATTGAATGGAAAACTGAAAGTCCTATAGCCTTAAGAGTTGGATAATCTAGTCTAAAGGTAAGGTAAAAGAGAAGAGTCCCTGTTATTTCACAAATTAGAGAGGTTATAATTACAGTTTTTACCAAAGCCCTTATATCGAAGCCTGGAATCGTGTTTAGTGATTCTCTAGCAAGAGTTAAATTAGAATAGGATAGGCTATTGCCTATAATCATGAGAAAAAAAACAGCAAAGGATGCAAACCCCAAACCACCTAATTGTATCAAGGTGGCTAAAACAATAGAGCCAAATATGGATAGGGTATTTCCTATATCAATTGTGCTAAGGCCTGTTACACAAACAGCACTTGCTGAAATAAAGAAGGAATTAACAACACTTATTGATTTGCCACTTTGGTGACTGATAGGCAATAATAATAAAATACCTCCAATAATGATTATTGAAGCAAAGCCAAAAATTAATCTCAGTCCAGGCATTAGCTTTAATTTATGTTTTAATTTCATAGGATGGATTATAATTGTTTAGGTTAATAAAAACAAGATAATATTAATTTTATTGTAAATCTAAATCTTTATATCTTTTGAAAGGATTAACACCGCTTTAGTCTATTCTTTATAATATTTAATTTTATGCTAATAGGTTTTAAAATTAGGATGAGTAATTCATAAAATTAGAATTGTCAAACAAACATTATGTCTAAAAAAAGTTGTGCTTGAAAATTGAATATAGAATATATAAAAATATAGAAACCGGATTATTGATAAAAATATCAAAACTCCGGTTTCTCCTTTACTGTTCTTTAATTTAATTCTCTACTACAAATAAAAACTACTAACTAATTTTTTTATTAGAAACTGAGCTCAATCTTTGCATAGATTGTGTCATTATCATCAAATTGTCCAAAGGTGCCACTATCACCAAGAAAGATATTTGAACCAAAAATCAAATTAATGTCATCAGAGAGATCATAGGTGACTTTAGGTCTAATTAATGCATTTAAATCATTAAATTCCAGATAGGTGAAAAGTTCAAGTCTAAGTGTATTTTCTAAAAATTCTTTGTTAGTCATAAAGGTTAGTGTATTTTGCCACTTATTTATATCTGGATTATCATCTTTATAATCAAGATATACTTTTTGAATAAATTGTGCACTAAAGTTCCATCCGTTGATTTTATAGTCTAGTCCTACCATATAGTGTAGGTAATCCATTTCAATACTAGCGTTGACATGTTTTCCATTATATAGAGCTCCTTCGCTACGGATAATTACATCACCAAGAGTAGAGCTTAGACTTCCCCCTATAATTGATGTACGGTAGTGGGTAAAAGTATCTACACCAATAAATGTGGGCTCATCATCAAACATATAGCCACCCATAAGTTCAAAATCAACTTTAGGGGTATATAGGGAATACCTTGCGAAAATTTCGCTATTCTTAAGTGATATATCAATATCATCAGCGCTTTGAGAGAAATCTATATCATTTAAATTCCAAATTGATGTCTTCTCTGGTAAGGTATTTGGGGTAAAAATAGGGACCCATATAAGTTGGTAAGTAGAATCATTTTTATAGTAGTTTAAATTTAGAGCAGTAACTCCTAATCTAATTTCAATGAAATCGGGGAGAAGGAACTCCTGGAGATTCTTTGGAGATACTACATCTGTGATAAATGCTCCATTTGCTTTACCCCAAATAATTTGTTGTTGTCCGATGCGTAAATCTGCATCCTCAAGATAAAGGTCTATATAAGCCTCTCTTAGGTTTATTGTTAATTCTTTATCCAAATCGT
>Ga0307992_1002711_pt1 | contig 10021 bp, 6 predicted proteins | sample EllFjometagen133_FD_203162 | JGI IMG/M metagenome (GOLD analysis project Ga0307992, IMG submission 203162) | Marine microbial communities from Ellis Fjord, Antarctic Ocean - #133 | ecosystem: Environmental > Aquatic > Marine > Unclassified | place: Southern Ocean | collected 2014-10-08
CGTAGGGCGTACAAGGGCACCAGGATGCCTGGTGCGGTACTCGTCAGCAGAGAAGCCGTGAGCCGCCTTTAAATGGCGAGCCAGACTAGCCCCCCGATGCTCACACTCCCGGCACCGGACATAGTCCACACCCTCCACCTTATCAGCCCACTTCTGATCCGCCTTCCAAGTAGCATAATGAGGATGGGTATCAGCCTGATGCCTAAAATGACTCGCGAGACCACGAACGTTAGCAACAACATCACCACAAATAGGACACTTCATAAAATAACCTCCTGAACTCATACTTACATGAATCCAGGAGGTTGTCAACCATTACCAGCCGAAAGCATAAAAGGGCGAAAACCCGCTTTCAACCTGGGTTATAAGGAGGACCTTAAATGATAGGTAAGCACGATATAGAGCAATGGGAAAACCGGTTGATAGTATGCTTCCACGTTCGCTGTGGTCGGGTCCTCTGAATCCACACTGGCACGGAGACCCGTGTAGATGGCGATGATCTGCTGCTTCACGAGCGTCTGGAACATCTTTGCCAGTCGCCCTTCAACCTGGGACAGAATCGCAGGCAGGAACTTGAGCCCGATGAACTGATCGAGAGTCGCCCTGCTACGCTGCTGGACGTGGTCTGCGATGAGCCTCACTGTTGGGGTCTTGGTCAGGATGCTGGTCATGTCGGTGGTGAGACCGTGACGCACCGATATGAACGGGGGCTTGTCTTCAAGAACCGTGATGCCTGCCATGGCGAGCTTGTTCTGCTGCACAGCGTCCAGGGTACGGGCCAGGACATTCGGGCCAATGAGCCTACGCTTTGTCCAAGGTGTCGCCACATCCACGTTTGGGGAGACCACGGAGCCTGCCAGCATCGCGGCCAACATGGGACCATCAATGAGGTGCTCTTTAGTCGTGACCCGACCATCAGAGGACTGCTCCTCGATGGAGATGAGAGCCATGTCTGGGTAGACCAACCTCATCCGGTCATCACCAAGCGTCTGCGCGAGGGTCTTGACCGCATCTTCTGTCGTGCCTGAAGACACGCCGATGATGGAGGTACGCTCACCCTGGTAGCGGATGCTAGACTGGATGGCGTTGCTACGGGACAGCAGTTGGAAGAACTGCGTAGAGTCACCCTTGAGGGGCTGAATCATGTCCGGCTTAATCTGACCTGGGAGGACACCCTCCAACTCCGTGACTGCCGCCAGGTAAGTAGCGGTATCGGCGTAGTTGCTGTTCTCTGCACGGGGGACCTGCTTCACACCAATCAGGACAGCACCGTTGATCATCGCCAAGTAACTGGCGAGGGACACGGGGTTGTCTGGATGGATGCTTCCGTAAGCCGCCTCGATAAGAGCCATCTTGGTGAAGAAAGCAGTGTTGAAGTCCTGCTTCTGGTAGACGTAGCTAGTGTAGTAGAGGTCTCCGATAGATGGCTCTTCACCACCACGCGGGTACGTCTGCACGATGGCCGTGTCATCCTCGGCGATGCCTGTGGTGTTCGCCACGAGCAGCTCGATACCGGGGAGGGACCTCACGGGGATGTTGGCGTCAGTGGTCACAACCTTGTTCACGTCAAACCGGAGGGTCGATGCAGCGGGGTACGCCGTCCAAGGACCTGCTGTGTTGTCGTGCCAGCCTCGGGGGAGGATGGTGAAGGTAAGGCCCGTCACCTCATCACGGTAGGTCTGGCCGATCTTGCCGTCCTGGCCTACACCTGCGTTGAGGATGGAGTCATTGACTGACCCTGACCCGTCCGCATCAGAGGAAGTGATGTAGTAGCCATTGATGGCACCCTCACCTGTCGAGGTTGCGTTGGTCAACTCATCAACGCCGGTGCCTACGAAGAGCCACGAGCGGGTAGTCGCCGCAAGCAGGACTATGGAAGAACCTGTGCCGTAGTCTGAAGTCGCCGGACCCGCCGAAGCGATGTGCAGGTACTTACGACCCACGCCGTCCTCGATGACCAAAGCCACCGCCTGTGACGCGAACTCATTCGCGGGGGTGCCCGCTGCTGAGAAGTCATGCAGGAAGTTGGCCTGGCTTGCCTCACGGTCGGAGTTGAGGGCTGATGCCAACACTCCCGCTGTGACCAAGGTACGTGCCGCTACATCACCCTCGGAGAAGCCGAGGACAGAGTTCGCGGACCCACTACCGATGATCACCTGGCCTGACACCTTGTAGGTCGGGCTGGTGATGCGGAGACCTGCACCTTCAGAGCGCACCAGACCAGCAGCCTGAATTGCACCGAGGTTGCCGAAGGGCGCATCGGGCAGGACTGACAGAGCCGTTTGGATCTGAAGGATGATACGGTCACCCGCAGCAGCCGCCACACCGAGGATGTTGTCTGTACCCGTCGCGGACGCGGTCAACTCAACCTTGACGGACTGACCATCGAGGGTGAACTGGAAGACGTTGTTCGCGGGCTGTGCACCAGAGCCATCGTACAAGGTCACCTGGGGCTCACCAGCAGCGTTTGAGCCGCCACCGAATCCTACCCTGCCGACTATGCTACCTGGCCTGACAGTGGCACCACCGGCTGCCTCGCCGTACTCTGCGGTGACCAAGCCAGCCTTGTCGTTGGCTGAACCACCACCGATGAAGAGCTTGCACTGGTCCACTGCGTTGTGGGCGCTCAAAGAGACCTGCCCTGGATGGATGCGGTTACGGAGGATGAGACGGTCGTGTGGAGCGATACCACCGAGGGTCACTGTGTAGGACTTGGCGACCTCACCGATGTTCAACTTGGTACTGTCACCGCCGATAGCGTCAGTGTCGAACCCTGCCAGGATGGCGAAGTCATCGGTTGCTGTACCATCAGGACCGAAGGTGAAGAACCCTGCGGCGGAGAGGCCGGGGAGCTGTGCCATCATTGTGAGACGGCCATCACCATCTGCCGTGAAGATCCAGTCGAGACCCGACAGAAGAACGTCGCCCACAATGGCGAGGGCAATGGGGGAGCCCACTGCCGGTGTCACTGTGATGTCACTACCAGCGGCACCACGGAAGGCCACGTTAAGGGCGGTCGCCAGAGCGGCTGCCGATGCGTAGGTTGCACCTGCCAATGTGCCCTTGATGGTGCCAGCTCCACCTGTGCTGGTGCAGTTGTGGTGGATGGAGAGGTCCAAGAAACCCGTAGCGAGGTCCACTGGCCCGTTGAACTGTGTCGCGCCCTTGAGGAGTGCTACAGTATCAGGGTTGTAGATGCGGTAGGGGTCTGCCGCCACGAAGGCGTTGGCACCGTCGATGACTGCTGTGAGGGTGATGACGCCCGTGGAGCCCACGTAACTATCTACCACACCAACGGTACCTGCCGTGATAGCACCGGCACCGGAGCCAACCACCACATACCAGCCTGCGTAGTAGTCGTCAGTCGCTGACCTGCTGCCTGCTGCCAACTCGAAGGTCGTAGTCGTGGGAGCGCCTACTCCTGCAACACCGTTGTGACCATCTGCCGCCTCATTGAGAGAGTCTGCGAAGGTCGCCAGGGTTGTGTTCGCCAGGGCGGGGATTGCGGCGGTGACCTCAACGTCATCGAAAGTGATGAGGAGTTGCTCGGCCCCACTAGCGAAGTCTGCTGCGTCGTAGTCGATGCCGTCAGGGTAGACGACCTCGCTGCCGACGAAGTGAGCCATGATACCACCGGCACCACCCGTAGAGATGTTGTCCAGGTCTGTACCTGATGCGGGGAGCACGGTGTCTCCATTGATGGTCATCGCCACCAGGTCAGAGTCACCAGGGATGAACGAGTAGGGTGAAGAACCTGCAACCGTGAACTTGGCTGGGGTGTCCGTGGTGTTCTTGAAGGTGACGGTGACCGCCTCTTCAAGGGCACCGACAAAGTCGTCACCGCTGCCACTCTCGAACCGAAGGTCAGGAGTCAACTCGGAGCCGCTTGGGAAGACCACGGTGATGCCCGTGAGGCCCGCTGACTTGGAACTGTTATCGAAGGTCGGGGTGTACACCGAAGAACCATCAGAGTCCTGTATCGTGTAAGTACCCACGCCACTCTGGCCTGGGGTGCCTACCGTCAGCGTGTACTCCATGTCCTGGATGCGGTTGTAGTAGAAGCTGGCGTAGACGCTGGCTCCGACCGGTACAGCAGCCTTGAGACTCACTGTGGAGCCCTCGACCTTACTGACCTCGACCTTGCCTCGGATCAGTGCGTCTTCAACGGAGAAGCCCCAGTAAACATTCACCACATCGGGACGGTTGACGGGGACACCGATACGTCCGTTGGAGATGGACTGGAACAGGCTCTGACCAAGGCTGGTGTCGCGACCGTTGCCCAGTGTTGGAGCGGAGGGAAGCAAGAAGTCTGTGCTGCTCGACTCACCCTGTGAGGTAGTGACGGCGGTACATGCATCGAGGTAGGTGCGGTCGTCGATAAGAGTCATTGAGACCTGGGTCTCGTCGAACAACTCATAACCAGTGGTGGTGTCCTCACTCGTGACTGACACTGCCGTACCCCACAGAATCTTGTCATCCTGAAGAACGAAGTCTGCTTCCTGTGTGTACTGGCTGCCGCCTGCTACGTCACCGACGCGGCTGACGCTCTGCACAGAGACATGAGCGAGGTAGTCAAAAGTATCCTGCCAGGTGTTGTGCCAGTAGGTAGCCGTCACCTTAACGCCTGCTTTGGGGGCTACGGAGAGGGTGATAGCGCGGCTCGAACCGTCTACACTCACGGGGATGACCTGCACCCCTGCGACCTTAACAACGACATGGCTCGGATCGGTCGTGGTCACACCACCGTTGGAGCCGTCCACGAGGGGGCCGTTGAACGTGTAGAAGGTCTTCGTGCGGATGCTGGTCTGGCCAGCAGCGATGCCGAGCAGAGCATTCGCGGTGCCTTCGAGCACCGTCAGATCATGGTCTGCCTGGAGGCGAAGAGTAGACTCGCCATAGTTGTTGGTGAAGGTGGCTGCTGTCAGCGTGCCTTCTGCCGCCGCCGTGATGACGTTGGCGACCTGCTGCATCGTGTAGTCTGACTTCGCGGTCAACTCGATGCTGACGGTCTCACCATCTACGGTGAGGTTCAGGACGTTGTTGGCTGGGATGATTACTTCACCAGTAGGGCCTTCAACATCTGCGTAGATATCAAGAGTAGCCGTGCCTGGTGTTGGGGCGTTCACATCCTCAATACCGGTGGTCGCATCGACTGACGCGGTCAGTGTGCTCACCTGGTCAGAGAGGTCATCCGTCTGGAGCGTATCGGTGCGGTTGAAGAAGTAGCTCACCCGCACGATGTCACCGAGTTTCGGTGATACGGAGAGGGTCAGGATACCAGTGGTGCCATTGAGGGCAGCCACGACAATGGGAAGTCCATTGATGGTCACAGTCACGTCAGAGCGACTGTTGGTGGTCAGGCCGCGACCTGTACCATCTACGACAGGGAGGTTGCGTACCTGGACCTGGTTGAGCACGCCGTCAAAGGCACCAAGAGTCACGAGGCCAGTTGCAGCAACGCTGACAACGGCACGACCGGTCATGTCTTCACTGACGATGCGCTGGTCTACAGAAGCTGAGGAGCCTCGGACCATCTCCAGGTCATTCTGGGAGAGGTACTCGTTGCCCTCACCGATGAAGACTGGGATCTTGAGATTGTCGATAGTACCCTGGAGGGGGTTCTCATACTCAGTGCGGGTGTAGACGTTCGGGGGGGCATAGTTCTGACCTGGGAAGGAATCAGCCATCAGGGCACCTCAATTAGGGGCTACGGGGGTCACAATATAGAAGTTGAGTTATTTGAACTTCATTCGGCCATCCCCCATAGGGGAGGAAAACTCCGTTAGGAGGAGAACCAGAAGATTCGCATAAATCTGTCCATCTGCATCAGACCATCTCCTTTGAAGGAGAGGAGTAGCCCAGGTGGTGCTCACCCTTCGCTATTTACATGCCTCTGATAGTCACATTATCGACTCTTCCGCTCATCCTTGAGTTTCTTTCTCCAATCAGCCTGCCCCGAATGGATAGCCTGGCTCCTCTCATGAGCGGCTCGCTCATCAGATCCCAGCACACGGTAGCTCCCATCTGCGTTTTTCGACAAGTCATGCCCTGTTGACCCAGGGTTATCATCCAGGACCTGTTGTTTGTCCTGGACCCTCTCATGGATAACCTCCCGACCCTGTGCCGCTGACTGACCAATGACGCGGTCAATGTGTGAATCCAGACCAGCGATGCCGGTGTTCTGTGGCACTGGACCCGTGACATCCTTCTTGAAGTGTCCCGAGACAGTGGTGGGGGGCAGGCGCTCCGCTACAACACCACACTCACATTTGCGAGGGTCGTTACGCTTAACCAGAGGGATGCTAGCATCGAACTGAAGGCCACAGGAGTGGCACTGAAAACTGTAGGTAGGCATGGATCAACCTTCGATTAATTGTTTGTAGGTGGTGGGGTCCTTCGTCAGGGCCTCCCATATAGCAGGCAGTACCTGGTACTTCGTCGTCTCCGCATCGAGGCAACTGATGTAGTGGTACTTGCTCTCTGTGTGATCGAGGAACCCATAGATCCGCCGCTTGGGCATGGCATGAGCCACGATCTCATGTTTGTCATGATCTCGAACTTCGAGGGCCACGAGCCACTCACCTATTTCTTTGTACTTGACTTCTTCCATCAGGAGGCTCCTTCAATGCGTTCTCTCCGACCCTGCTTCGTGTGCAGGTCATCAGGACCTTCAATAAGATAACCTACTTTGATCTGATGCCAAAGACCAGTGTCCATGTCAATGAACCCCATAAGACGAGTCCTGATCTCATCACAGGCATACAGGTTGTGCTCGACATTCTTGCACTCTGTCAACGCATCTATCCATGCAGGCCAGTTCTCGTATTGTATGGTTTGCCTATCGCTCACACCATGGAACGGGGTCATCTTGTAAAAGGCTGCACGAGTAGTCTTCGTCTGAAGAGCCTTTCTCAAATCAGTTAGGGTCATCCCCAAAGCGTCGAGGATCTCTTCCTCTGTATACAGCGCTGTCGTCTCACCACTGTCTGAGAACCAGGCGGAGCAGTCCGTTACACAATTCACCGGTAGATGATAGGTGGTTGCCCTAAGCTCATCCTTGAATCCAAGATACCTTCTTTTCACATCCTGGCACAACACACACTCGGAGCCCTGCTCGCGGGCACGGATAAAGTAGGCCAGATATGCTGCCACGTTTCTACAGATAATTTCCATTACTTCACCATTTCAAAGGTTCCTTTGCGCCCACTCCAAAATGGATCCTGAACGGCTTCAAGGCCAAGACCTTCCAGCACCTTAATGTTACCCGTCTCACCCTTAAGTTCATCATCGGTGAGAGCAGCGACCCGCTCTGCATCAGCACGAGTCAGAGGAGCGACCGACCTGAGCCACCCATCAATTGGTACATGGATGGACCAATCTGTCTGGCAGGTGATGGCGAAGGTGGCATTGTAGAAGTAGTCGTCGCCGTTCTCGTCGTAGATCTCCTCGGACTCACCGCCCAAGGATACGTCTGTGATCTCGATGCCCTGGTGAGACAGTCGAGACCGCAGGACCCCCCACAGATAGATGACTGTCTGGTCTACGATCTCCTGCTGCGCATGGACGTCCCGGCTCATCACATCGCAGTCGAGTGAGATCTCCCACTTACCTCCATACTCCAGGTAGGCTGGCCTCCTGATGTCGTGGACCATGATAGCGAACTGGTCCCCCGCTTCTGCTCGCCGCCCAAAGGCCATGACCACCCCAGGGATAGCCTGGTTGTTGGCGTGCATCTCTGTGAGGGTGAAGGGACCGCGACTCGCCTCAGGACGCATGTAGTCCGCCTGGAGCCAGCGATTACCTGTGATGGGGGTGATGAAGGTGAGGGCCCCCGTGGTGGTGACGGTGTAATTGATGCCCTCAAGCAGTAAGAAGCCGGAAGGCATCTCATATATCCGCAACGACCCTGCCACGGGTGCATAGGCGAGTTGGGCTGTAGTCTCACTGAGGAGGGTGACGGGCTCATGGAAGACATTGATCAGAGGGTCCACGAAGAAAACCAAACCGGAGGTGTCTGCCAAGATGTCCACGTAGTAGAAGCCAGGCTCCGAGGGGAACTTCCCGTTGTTGTTCTGGATAGCCGTAGAGTCTTCCCTGACCCACTCGCAAGAGAGGCCTGGCTTATTCTTCACCTTGGTCATCAGGCAGTAGGACTCGATCACGCCGATGTAGTTGTCAGCGGAGAAATCCACACGGGTGCCTCCACTGGTCTTGATGATGATGCCGTGCTGGGGGCGCTCCTTGAAGGAGAACTTGCCCTGGATGACAAGGTCATCACGGTACTTGGGGTGGTACGACCAGTACCGCCGCAGCTCTCCGATGAAACGCCTCTTTAAGGCGGATGTCAGCTGGAAGTACATTTAGGGGGCCTCCGTAGGTTCTACCACCCCCTGATAGATAGACGAATCAACGCCAGACTTGTTCTTGCGGGTGACTCAAATCCTTCTCCAGGGCGTTGAAATCCCAGGTCAACTCATAGATGCTAGTGGGAAGCCTGGTTTTTGTGGCTTCTTTTGAGTAGGGGTAGCCATTCCAGTAAAGACCAGGTTTTGGCTGCTTGCTGCCGACTGGTGATCTGGCCTGCTCATCATGGGTTAGGTCTATGTTATAGACCTTGCCGAAAGTACCTTCCCTGCCAAGGTGATCTTCCCCTGGAGGGGTATCTTCCCCTGGAGGGGTACCTTCCTTGTGACCATGTTTAAAAGTAGTGGCACCTCTCTTGCTTAGCCATTCATACTCATCAGGAGTAATCGGGGGGAGCCATTGGTCACAAACTTCAAAAACATCGTTTCGGTTAGGAGCATCCCCCATTAGCGTGGTGCAAGGGGCCGATGCTTCTGCAAAGGGCTTCTTGATCACAATAGCAGACTGCATATCCGCCTTCGCTTCCTCAATCTCTGCATCAGCCAACTCAATACGCAAGTACCCCATCAGCCCCACCCTTGTGCTATGTCCCACACTGCATCAGAATCGAAGAACATGGGTCGAGCACCATGCAACTCGATCATCTTGCTCAGATCACACAGAGCCACCACCTCTACCTTGGGTGAAGCGATTTGCCTCATCACAGCGTTTCTCGCATCAGGAGTCGCCACGATCAGGTAGACGCTCTTCCCACAGGTCTGAGCAGCCTGGATCACAGCCAGGGTGGTGCCCATTTGACGGTTGCCCTCTATGAAGGCCTCGACCACTGATGGTGAGGGGCCCTTCGCCTTCTTTACCTCCTCTGTCTTCTTGGTCTTCTTGGTCTTCTTGGCAGACTTGGCCGACTTGGAGAGGTTCTGCTTCCCGGTGATGACCCAGTCAACCACCTCACTAGGGATCAACCGAGTGCGTCCCTGATCTATGACCTTGTCAATCTCGCGGGTCTGTGAGACGTTTGCTTCAAACAACTCAACGTCGAAGTCACAACTAGTGCCCTCAATTAGGATCCTGCATTGTGGCTCAAGAAGGTTCTCTTTTGCAGGGCTCTCTTTTGCAGGGCCCTCTTTTGCAGATGCCTTTTCCAAAGACTGGCGGGCTCCCACCGCCGCCTGCATAGCCCTGTACTCGATGCTGTCATCACCGTCCATATCTGTGTCCCCAAGGACACCGTCCAAGGCGTCTATACAGAGGTTAAGAGCGGCCTTAATCTCCACGGTTCCAACTACCTCCGCGTCCCCTGGGCAGCAGTCAATATCAGAGCAGCAGTTGCCTTCCTTCTCATCACCCCAATTCGTGTCCAGGTTGCCCCGGTTCAAGGATTCAGCATGAACCTTAAAAGGCACTACCGCGATGTAGGAGGGATCTTCCCACGCCAGGTCCAACTCATCACGGAGGAACTCTGTCTGTGACTCACTTGCGTCCTCTGCTACTACGAGGTCGCCCTCACCAATGATGACCTGTACAATGGCGAAGTTCGCAACGCCACTATAATCTGGTTCATCATAAGACCGCTGCAACTCGGCTTGCAACTTGGTCAACTGGTCCGATTTTGGGTCGAGGTCTTCAGCATAGTAGAGGGTGATGTGGCGTTTCATTC
>Ga0307992_1002712_pt1 | contig 10019 bp, 6 predicted proteins | sample EllFjometagen133_FD_203162 | JGI IMG/M metagenome (GOLD analysis project Ga0307992, IMG submission 203162) | Marine microbial communities from Ellis Fjord, Antarctic Ocean - #133 | ecosystem: Environmental > Aquatic > Marine > Unclassified | place: Southern Ocean | collected 2014-10-08
TTCAGAAAATTTAATAAGCTCTTTTGTAGAAATAATTAAAAGAAATTGTAGTTTAAATAAAAAAGTTAAATTTGGTTTTAGTTTGTATGAAAAAGATAAGAATATAGAAAAATTTATTTATAAACTTTCTATTGGAGTTAAAAAAATCTTCAGGTCAGAAGAGATAAGTAGTAGGATAGTCACCTCTAGAAATATTGATTTGTCATCAGTAATTGTAGAAAAGGAACATTTAATAACTCTGGGTTTTGATATGCAAGTTTTGAACGTGAAAGGGCGTTATTATTTTCTAAGAACTTTAGCTGTACAAGATTTTGCTAGATTTAATGCTTTGGATTATGATCGGCCACGAATTGATTCTAAATCTGGCATGATGCCTCCTAAATTAGCTAAGATAATGTTGAATTTAGTTGATAATAAAGGAATCATTCTTGACCCCTTTTGTGGTTCAGGGACAATACCTCTGATGGCAGCAGAATTAGGGTTTAAAAAAATTATTGGTTCTGATATTTCTGAAAGAGCAGTTCTAGACTCTAAAGAAAATTTAAAATGGTATGAAGAGAGATTTAATAAAAAAGTAGACAGTTATATTTTTGAGTCAGATGTTAAAGATTTACTTCAGGAGGGTCTAGAAAAAGAATCAATAGATTGTGTTGTTAGTGAAGGTTATCTAGGGCAACCTCTTAGAGGTCATGAGGATTTTAGCTTTATTCAAGATCAAATTAGTGATCTGAGAGATTTGTATTTATCTTCTTTTGAATCATTTAAGATACTTTTAAAAACTAACGGATGTGTTATTATAACTTTGCCAATTTTCGTAGTTAATAATAAAGAAAATCATTTAGAAATTCTTAAAGAAGTAGAAAATTTAGGTTTTAGGAAAGAAATTCTATTAGAAAATGACAAAGATCTAGTTTATAAAAGAGAAGGACAAAGAGTTTATAGAAATATTGTTAAATTTATCCGCGCGTAGCGGGATCCCGTTCGTGGGATAAAAGTATAAAATATTATTTATCCTGTTAAATTTATTTTTAATATGATGGGCAATAAAATTTTGAATTAAAGTTATAAACCCCTGCACCTAATTTAGGTACAAAGGGTAACTAATTAAAACTTCACATCTATTAAAATTAGGTGAGGGGTAAATAACTATTTAATAGGATGAAATTAAATAAAGAAATATTTAAATCATATGATATTCGAGGGATATATCCTGATGAATTAAATGAAGAAAATGCTCGAGAAATATCTTTGTTATTTTTATCTTTGGTTTGTAAAAGAACAGCTAAAGAACCGAAAGATTTAAAAATTGTAATTGGTAGAGACATTAGAGATTCATCCCAAGCTTTAGAAAAAATAATGATGGAAACTTTAGTTTCCAAGGGAGTCAATATTGATAATATCGGTTTAATGTCAGTTGATGTAATTTATTTTGCTGTTGGAAAATTAGATTATGATGGTGGAGTTATGGTTACGGCTTCTCATAATCCAGGAAAGTATGGTGGTTATAAAATGGTCTCCAGAGGAGTAGAATGGGTAAGAGGAGTAGAGCTTTGGGATCATCAGAATGAAAGAAAAGATTTCCCAAATTTAGATGACGGAAAAATTAAAAGTATTGATGTTTGGAAAGGCTATCTAGAACATATATTTTCATTTATAGATAAAGACAAAATTAAACCAATGAAGATAGTTGTAGATTCTGGCAATGGTATGGCCGGGATTATGATTTCTAAAATAGTTGAATTTTTACCTCAAATTGAATTAGTACCTCTATTTTTTGAACCAGATGGAAATTTTCCTAATCGTAATCCTAATCCTCTGACCGAGGGAGCTGCTGATGAACTTTGTAAAAAAGTAAAAGAAGAAAAGGCAGATCTTGGTTTTATTTACGATGCCGATGCTGACCGAGTATTTTTAATTGATGAAAATGGAAAGTTTTTAAGAGGTGATCAAACTTTATTAGTTTTAGCAAAACCAATGTTAGAAAAAAATCCTGGTGTTGGAGTAGTATATAATTTAATCTGTTCTAAAAATGTTCGAGAGACTGTTGAAAAAATGGGTGGCAAAGCAATTCGTTCAGAAGTTGGTTATGTTAATATGGGTGCTCACATGAAAAATAATAATGGAATAATGGGCGGAGAGGTTTCAGCACATTTTTCATTCAGAGATAATTATTATGCTGACTCTGGTTTTATTGCTTTCCTATTGGCTCTAGAATCTGTAAGTGAAGATGGTTTTAAATTATCAGAATTTATTAGAGAAAATGAAAATTGGCATCGAGCTAATGAAGTTAATCTGTCTATCGATGACAAAACTTTGGCTTTAAATAATATAAGAGAAAATTATAAAGACAATATTTTAGATGAAATAGATGGAATTACAATTGAGTTTAAAGATTGGTGGTTTAATGTTAGACCGTCAAACACAGAGCCATTATTAAGAGTTACTATTGAATGTCGAAATGAATCTGATATTGATAAGAAAGTAGAAGAAGTTTTAAATATTGTAAAAAGCTAATTATATGATTGGAATTTTTGATTCCCTAAACCATTCACTCCGTTCAGGTTCAGGGCGAGCAGGTTAGGATATTTATATTTTATTCAATTAATTTAAAATATTATGATCGGTATATTTGATTCCGGCTTGGGTGGCTTAATCGCTTTTAAAGAGATAAGCAAAATATTACCAGAATATTCTTATCTTTATTTAGGTGATACTCTAAGATCTCCCTATGGTGGTCGGAGCCAAGAGGCTGTTTATGAATTTACAGAAAAAGCTGTAGATTTTTTATTTAAAAAGGGGTGCAAGCTAGTTATTGTGGCTTGTAATACTGCTTCTTCAGAATCATTAAGAAAATTACAACAGGAATATTTACCAAAACTAAAAGATAAATCAAAAAATATTTTAGGAGTAGTTCGTCCTATTGCTGAGGAAGCTGCAGAGATTTCTAAAACCAAGAGAATCGGTGTGGTCGGAACCAAGGCTACTGTTACTTCTAATGTTTATGAAATAGAATTACAGAACTTGGATAAAAAGATTAAGGTTTTCCAAAAGACTTGTCCTTTATTAGTACCTTTAATTGAAGAAAATCATAGCAATAGGCCAGAAACCAAAAAAATACTTAAGAATTATTTAAGAGTTTTAAAAAATGACAATATAGATACCTTGATTCTAGGATGTACTCATTATCCAATTTTGTTAAAAGAGTTTAAAAAAATTATGGGAGAAAAAGTTCAGGTTATAAATTCTTCAAAAGTAATAGCTCTTAAATTAAAAGATTATTTAGAGCGTCATCCAGAAATTGAGAAAGGTTTAGAAAAAAATAAGAAGAGAGAGTATTTAGTAACAGATTTAACTCAGAATTTTACGGAAATGTCACAAAGAATTTTAAATGAAAAAGTGGAATTTAAAAAAATAAGCATCAATTAGCTTATTTAAAAAAGTTTTTTAAGCCCCGTAGTATTTTAGGGGGTTTTTTGATAAAAAGTTTTTAGAAAGACAAATTAGGTAATGGTCTTGTTCTAGGATCAGTATCTATTTTTTCTACTTCTTTTTTTCTAGGCTGTTCTATCTTTACGGGAGTTTTTTTGAGAATAATATCTTCTTCTATTTCAGTTATGAGTTTTATTGATTCATTATTGGTGGTATTTTCAATTTTAACATCTTTTTTTTGATTTTTCTTTTCATTGAAAAATAATACTCCGGCAATTATAAGCTCTATTAATATGACAGCTATGATTATTAGAAAGATTATTTTAATAATTTTTGTACTTTTTTTGTCTCTCGGGTCCATAAATAGATTAAATAGTATTTAATAACATCATTATAGCATTCCATATTTACTTTTACAATTTGTCAAATATTTACTATAATAAATAATGAAGTAAACAATGAATTTACCCAGAACCTTTTAGATATTTATATTTTTTAGGGCAGGGTAATTCTGGTATCTTTTAAGGATAAAAAGGGTGCTGGGTTTACATATTTTGTTTTAATTTTTTAATATAAATTTTATGAAAAGTTTTGAAAAGAATTTTAAAATTTATCAAATATTTTTTGTTTTAATATTTCTTTTATTTATAGTTAATATTGATGTTTCTAAAGCAGAATGGACTGGACCCAGTGGTAATCCTCCAGATAATAATGTCACGGCACCTTTGAATCAGGGTACAACTCCTCAATTCAAAGATGGTGCTTTGCATATTGGAGATAGTACTACCATGGGCGGCTATGAGTTTTCAGTTAGTAATGGAGCGTCATATTTTGGAGATTTAGAAGTTGGTGGAATGGCCACTATTACTGCTAGTACTGGTGGATTTGAAACTAAGGGAAATGTTACTCTTCAGGGAAGCGACTTAATGATTGAGGATTCCGGTATTTTGAGTATGAATAGTAGTGGTGGTGGAATGATACTCAATGGTGGTACTGTCAATGGTTCTAATGTCAGTATAATTACTTCTAAAAGTGGAACTGCGGTTATGATTCGAGATGATAATACTTCTGTAGATTCTGTCGCTATAGGTGCAGGTATTCTTAATGGTACGGCTATATTTGGTACATCTGGTACGGGTATTGGTATTTTTGGAATTGGTTCTGGTAATGGAGGTATTGGTGTTGTTGGTTCTAGTACTCATTCTAATGCCTTTGCGGGAAGATTTGATGGAGAGGTTGGATTTAATCCTCTTAGCGGATCTACTTATTCAGAAATAAATGGTGGAACAATGATTTTTGATAACATGGGAAAAGTAACTACTATTACTCCTATGTTAATAGAAAGTGATGCTGCAAGTATAATTTTAAAAGCTGGGGATATAGATGTAGAGTTTGGAGAAATTGATATGCATATTAATAATATAATTAATGTAGCTAATCCTGTTTGGCCTGGAGATGCTGTTAATCTACAAACTTTAGCCTGGGAACATGGTACAGGAAATGAAATTTATTATAATGAAACTGATGGTTATGTTGGTATTGGAACTGATGCTCCAAGTAGTGATTTACACATTTATTCTACTGGCTCTGGTCAAGGATCATCAGATATTAATTTAGAATATGATTTCATAGGGGCGGTAAATGGTAGTAGAAGTTCCAATTGGATTTTAAGAGCAGCTAGTGATGGTGGCAAGTTTCATATTATTGATTCAACAAACGAAAGATTAACGATTGATTCGGACGGTGTCGTTGGTATAGGAACTACAGCTCCTTCAGCTGGTTTAAAACTTGACGTTGAAGGAAAAGTTGGAGCTACAGAATATTGTGATAATGATGGCTTAAACTGCGTTACTGCTGGTAGTATAGCTGCTGATAATTTAGGTGACCATGTGGCTACACAAGATTTATATTTAGTGGATTATTCTTTAAAAGTTGGTCAAGAGGTTTATATAAAAACAGGCACACCAAATATACAAGGTTCTATAGAAATAGGGGCTAGTGGGGGACCTGTAACATTAGAAGTTAATGGTGATATAACAGCTAGCGATACGATTACTGGAGGTAATTTAAATGTTGATGGTGCTATTATTGTTGGGGGTGACATATCTACTCCTGATATTTTTACAGAAAATGTAGAACACTTTACATCAGGTGCTTCAATAGAATTTGATGATAGTGGCAATATAATAATTACTATACCTTAATAATTTATATAAATTTAAGATATATGAATTTTAGATTTAAAAATGAAAATTATCAGAAATTACTATCTATAGTTTTTTGTTGTTTATTTTTTCTTTCTTTATCCTTGATAATAAATATTAATTTTGCTCAAGCAGCTGATTTTGAAGTTAATGTTGGTAGTACAGAATGGAAAGTTAACAATACTGGTATTTATAAAAATAATACTAAAATTTATTGTTCAGATATTCAAACTGGAGTTGTTCCTTCTGATGATGGGTTTTTAATAAAAAATAGTTCAGATGATAAGTTATTTTTGATGACAAATAGTTCTATTCATGTTAGTGCTAGAGATCCTTTTTCTTCCTTGTCGTATCCGGGAGGGATTTCAGACTCTTTTATTTTAAAAGAATCTAACGATAGTATACTTTTTTATGTTGATGGATATGGATTACATTACAAGGATGGTTTATGTGATGATGATAATTATACTTGTGTGGATCCTCTGGATGATAGAGTTTGTCTTACTAGAGATGATTCATATTGTAATTATGGTTGTGAATCTAATAGTTATGCTAATTGGGCTATTCCTGCCAGTTGTGGTACTAATCCTACAACATGTGGTTGTTGCGATGCTCAATTGCAAGGATCTTGGAATTCTTGTCATTGGGAATATCCAGGAGGAACCTCTTTTAAAGAAAATACTATTATCGATACTAAAGATGGTTCTAAAAAGATTTTAGATATTAAAAAAGGTGATATTGTGAAATCTTATGATGAAGTTAATCATGAAATTGTGTTCACGGAAGTGCTTAATACTAGGACTCATTTTTCGGAATCTTATTTTTTATTAAATTTTAAAATTGAAGTTACGGGGAATCATGAATTTTATATTGATGGAGAATGGATTCCAGTTGAAAATCTTAGATCGGGGGATAAATTATTTGATGGAAAGAAAGACATTCCTTTGTGGTCAATTATTAAGATAGATGAAGCAGTTATGGTTTATAATTTTGATACTGAAGCTCCCTATGATAATTATTTTGCAGAGGGAATTTTAGTTCATAATGATAATGATGAAAGTTGTGAACCTCCTAATTCACTATATTCAGATTGTGTAAATACTGCAGTTACATATTGTAATAAGGATTATTATGGTACCTCAAATGAAGATGATTGTTGTGAATATGGAGGAGTACATGATGTTTGTGAGGGTGATCCTACAGATATTTGTTCAGATTATAATGCATCTCAACCTTCTTGTGTGGGTCATGGTTGTCTTTGGGAAGTAAATCCTAATCATCCTTGTGGTAATGGAGTTATCGATTCTGGAGAACAATGTGATAATCCAGATTTAAATGGACAAGATTGTGAGAGTCAAGGATTTTGGGGAGGAGATTTAGGTTGTAATCCAGCGACTTGTCTGTTTGATACTAGCGAATGTCTCGTAACTGAACCACCTCATTGTTCGGAAGTTCCAGGAGGTTATGTAGCTTGCGAAGATGTAAATACCGTAGAATATGAGAATCTTTATTATGATGAATACGAAGAATTTCCAGTGACTTGTTATGATCATATTCAATGGTTACCAGGATATCATACAGGATTAGAAGGCTGTGAATGTAATTGGAAATGGAGCTGTAATGATGGGGGTACTCCAGGTCAGTTTGGGTGTGAGGGACAAGGTGGTTTTGTAGAATGGGTGGATGATCCAGATGATTGTACTGGCGGTGGCGGAGGTGGATGTGATAACTATCCAGGTGCTGACCCAGCATGTGAATGTAATGGAACTCATATAGAGGCTGAAGATATTCTTAACGAAACGGATTGTATGTCAAATGGGTATACTTGGGTAACTCCATAATAGTACGATAGTAGTTTATTAAATATTAAATAAAAAATATGTTTAAGTCTAAATTTAACAGAATTTTAGTAATGATAGCTTGGTCTTTGCTTTTAATAGTAGTTCTTGTGTTAATTTATCTATTTATAAATGGTTTTTTAAGTAAAGAAGATAAAAATATTAATTTGGAACCATATCCAGCTCTAAAAATAGAAGAGAATGAAACAATCGAAGAGCCCAGCAAAGAGAAAATTAATAATTTAATGAATAAAATAAATAAGCAAAATATAGAAATCAAAAATATTCCAGAAAGTACTGAATATGAAGGAAATATTGACTAATTTTTAGATAGTTTTTAAGTTTTCTAATTAAATAATATTAAATTATATGAACAAAAAGATAAAAATAATATCTTCACTAATATTTCTGTTTATTTTTGTTATCCCATCTTTTACTTTTGCACAAGAAAAAAATGATCAATATTATATAGATAGAATTGCGACAGTTCAAAGCAATATTGATTTTAAGATAAATAATATAATTCCAAATCTAAATCATATTAGCGATGACTATAAAAATAATTTGATTAGTGAATTTACTATTTATGATAATTCTTTGGATAGTTTTGAAGCTGACACTATTAATGGAGAATGTTCGGCTGATATAAGACTAAATAACTTTTTAATAAATAAAGCGAAGGCTCAAACTTGTATTCCAACCAGCGCAGAAGATTTGTTTAGAGATGCTGTTCAAGGAGATCGTTCTTTGAGTAAAAAAATATTTACTTATAAATCGTGCAATAATTTACTTGATTCAATTGAGAATAATTTAACTTTAGTAAATACAATTTTGTATCTTTTGGAAGGTCAGACTGGTGATTCATTAAGTAGTGATAATGTATCATTAGTCTCTAATTTAGAAACTAGCGTGGATGATTTAACAGTCTTAATTGCTGAAATTGATAATGTAGTCGCTGATTTTGGTGCTCTGGGATATGATAAATATGATCAAATTAGATCTCTTAGACAGCAATTTGTTGACAGAGATAGTGGAGATTATGCTAACTTTTTTAATATCTATTCTAATACTAGTTCTAATATCATAAGTAATGTCCAAAGTGCTTTAGTTTTATTAAGTGATATTTCTATTAATAATTCTTATATACATCCTGATAAAAGATATTTTTATAATGATCAAAATTTGTCATTAAATGTCTCAATAAAAGATTATTTTGGAGAACCATTGCCCAATTTAGATGTTAATCTCTATGCTTATCAAGATGGAGTATTAAGTGGTTTAAGTATTAGCCCAACGGTTATTAAAACTAATTCTGACGGGACTGCCAAAGGATTTGAATTAACGAGTACTATGTCAGGTAAAATTGATTTTAAAGCAGTAGTTAGTGGTGTTGATCTTGAAATTGAAGATGTAGCTACGGCTATGCAAGTTTTTTCAGCTAGTAATTCTAGTATTCAGGCCAATCCTGACAATATTGTCACAGGGGAAACTTCTGAAGTAGTAGTAACAGCTCGGGATGTTTATAATAAACTTATTATAGGTAAGAATGTTAAAATTGATACTCTTACTAAAGATACAACAGTAACAATAACTCCTTTATCAGGAAGAACTAATCGGGATGGTGAAATAACTTTTCAGATTTCTAAAAGTTCTATAGGAAGTGTAGGTACTAAAGTTAATGTTGATTATTTAGAAATTTTATCCGAGAATCTTATTCAGGTAGTTCCACCTATTAATATAGATAATTCAAGTATAACTGCTAACCCTACTAAAATTACAGTATTATCTCAACCAGGAGATCCTTTGGAGGAAGGATATTATTCAACATTAATTGTTACTCTTCGTGATAATGAGAATAAAGTTATTCCTGATATTGCAGTAGGACTAAGAACTAATCTTAGATTAGCAACAATTACTCCAAGTTCGGGAAATACAGACGCAAATGGAGAAGTTGGTTTTATAATTTCTTCTCTTGATATTGGATTAATGAATTTTATAGCTACTGCTCCGGGTTTTGAAATGACTGTTAGTAATTTAATTAACGTTGTAGTCGAACCGGCTCAAGCAGAATGTGAAGCTGGTGGTGGTGTTTGGGATTTGAAAATATTAATTTGTAGTTGTGAAGACCCCGCACTTGTTTGGAGTGATGGAGACAAAGCATGTGTTTCAATAGAAGTACTAATTCAAGAATGTGAATCTGGTGGTGGAGTTTTTGATCCAAAGACATCAATTTGTACTTGTAAAGATCCTTCACTTGTTTGGAATTCTATTACCAAGGTATGTGAAAAAGGTGATGTTGTAACAACTCAAGAAGAATGTGATGCTGGTGGGGGTACCTGGGATAAGGAAACTTTAACTTGTTCTTGTAAAGAAGGGTTTGTTTGGAATTCTACTATTAAAAAATGTGAAGCTACTATTACTCCGGCTCAAGCAGAATGTGAAGCTGGTGGTGGTGTTTGGGATTTGAAAATATTAATTTGTAGTTGTGAAGACCCCGCACTTGTTTGGAGTGATGGAGACAAAGCATGTGTTTCAATAGAAGTACTAA
>Ga0307992_1002716_pt1 | contig 10016 bp, 7 predicted proteins | sample EllFjometagen133_FD_203162 | JGI IMG/M metagenome (GOLD analysis project Ga0307992, IMG submission 203162) | Marine microbial communities from Ellis Fjord, Antarctic Ocean - #133 | ecosystem: Environmental > Aquatic > Marine > Unclassified | place: Southern Ocean | collected 2014-10-08
AATTGTAGATAAAAAAATTAACTATAAAACTACACTCTGATTTTTTTTTGTTTCTTCATTGTTAATCAGCACATAGACATCCTGATTGTAATCATTAACTCCTACTTTTTCTGCTTCTCCTGCTATTACTTTTTCAAATGGTTTACAAAATTGACATCCCCCATCACCCTGAGGACATTTAAACATTTCTAATTTACGAGCTAATTTAATCTTTTTAGAAATTTCTAAAACCTGTTCATGAGCCTTAATTAAATCTGGTAATTTTTGCTCAACTGGTTTGTCGTGAAGGTCTATATACCAATAGCTGGCCTTAATTACTTTTCTATGTTGGGTATTGTGAACTAAGAGATGATAAATTGGTAACTGAAGTGATCCGTTTGCCTCTTCTTTTTTACCAGTTTTAAAATCAATAATATGGACTCCATCTAAATCAGGTAAATACTCTAGCCAATCAACTTTTCCACACAAAATAATATTATCGTCTTCAGATAACCAATATTGAGGTAAATCTTCTTTAATTTTAATTGCTAGATTTTTCAAAGGACCGGGATTATTCATGACCTTCAATAGCATTTCCTCACCTCTTTTTTTATATTTTCTCTCATGCTCTTCACTGCTAAAACCACCCTTTTTACCATGATATTTATGCCAAACATCATTGAGCTTCTCTACCAACGATTTTTTAAATCTTTCCTGAGTAGGAATAATAGATAGAGCTTCAATAACCTCATGCACTGCCGCTCCCAATGCTAAAGGAGCGCTCATGAGTTGTATTTTTCGTCCTGTCTCCTGGCTTTTATATACATTATTTAAATAATAAGCTCGGGGACATTTCAAAAAATCACTAATTGAACTATGAGAAACCCAAGTCGCGGTAAATTTATCAGGCATAAAATCATTCTAAAACAAAGTCGAGATTTTCTCTATAATAATATTATTATGATTAAAAAAATAATTATTAAATATCGATTCCAATTCTTTTTATCAATAGTTATGGCAATCGGCCTCTGGCTTAGATTCTACAACTTACCCGATCAAGTTTGGAGTCAATCTGGATATGATGAAAGCCGCGACATGTTGGTGGCAGAACACATCTACAAATATAAAGAGTCAATTAATCGAGGACCATTAGCTGCGGGAGGCCTTGGTCAACTTAAAAATTCTCCAGTTTATTACTATTTGATTGCAATGCTATGGGCATTAGCATCAAATCCTACCTCCTTTATGTATTTATGGGCAACTATATTAGCTGGGCAAATTTTACTAGCTTATTTAATAGGTAAAAAACTAGGTGATGAAACTAGTGGCATTATTACTAGTATAGTCTTTGCAATAAATAACCAACTAATCTATCAAAGCAGACAACTTTTGCAACCTCACCTACTGCCAGTATTTTCATTGTTATTTTTATGGATTTTGTTAAAAAATAAAGAAAAAAAAAGCATAATTTTTATTTTACTTATGATTTTCTTATTATTATTTCCATTGCACATCCACTATGGAGTGTTAATAATTTTTCCAGCGGGATGCTTCTGGATTTCCTATTTCTGGAGCGAAATTTTGGAGGAAAAAATATCAATCAAAAATATTTTTCTACCAATAATAACGGCCGTTGGACTAATTTTTTCATGGATAATTACTACTTATAGAAAGAAAGTGTTTGATCAAATTCTTTTTTTTACAACCAATTTTACGAAATCAAATATTTCATTTTTAGAAAAAATAAATCAACTTTTAACAGAATTAACAAATAGCTTTATACCAAGTTTTTCTTTATTCTGGGCAATCCTATTTATCATATTTTTTACAATATTGTCATTTTTTTGGTTAAAAAAGAAATATTCTCGATCAGGAATAATCAATTGGGCTATCATTTGTAGTTTTTCTTTTTCAACTTTACTTGCAGTATTATTCTCGGGACGTATTGCCAACACTTATCTTCTCAGTTCTCTACCATTTTTTTTAATATTACTTTCACTAGGATTAAGACAATTAATTTCTATTAATAAACTTTTTGGTTTGATTATAGTGGGGTGGATTCTTTATTTCCTTTATATTCCAACTAATCATTTATTATTTTTTAACACTCCAGCAGAATCATTTAGGCAACAAAACTATAAAATAGCTAAACTCATCTACCGCGATAGCATTAAAAATAATCAAGACAAAAAACAACCAATCAATTTTGGAATTGCTTCACTTAGCACTATAGAAAATCTACCTTTCGATGGCTGGGCAACTAGCGGAATTTGGTTTTATCTAGAAAAATTATTTGATCAAAAACTCATCAAACTAACTAGTATTGGCGTCAGTCATTCTCCATTAATAAGAAAAATCAATGATCTATATTTTATTTGCGATCATAGAGTGTTATCTGAACGTATTAATGAAAGTTGTTTAAATAGATTCACAAAAAATAGAAATTATCTAGTTGATTATCCAAAAAAGATTTATCAATCTCAAAACTATACTGTTTGGAAAACAAAAATTAATCCAAAAAAGAATCCAGGAAGTTATTACAAAGTCTATCGTGATTTACTTTAGTTTATTGACTAATTCCACAATCGCTGCTGCATCTATTTTCTCGCGTGCTAATAACTCAGCAGGCTGACCGCTGTTTGGTTGCTGATCAACAAATAAAGTATAGACTGGAGTACTCTGATTAACTAAAGCAGATTTGACTGACTCCCCAATTCCTCCAAACTGATAATGGTCTTCAACTGTAATTAACGCTTTAGTTTCTTTAGCTGCTTTTTCTAAAGTTTTAAGATCTAAAGGCTTAATACTATAAAGATCAACTATCCTAATGTTGATCTTATTTTTTCGAAGTTGCTTGTAGGCTTTAATGGCTTCATGCAATGTTACGCCTGCAGCAATTACTGTTATCGTGTCTTTGCTTGATTCATAAATAATTTTACTCCCCCCAATCTTAAATTCTTCATCCTTGTCATAAATTATAGGAGTATCCATTCGAGTGGTTCTTAAATAAGAAATACCATTATGATTAGCCATGATTTTAACTAATTTCTCAGTAGAAACAGAGTCGCTAGGATATAGAACTATGCTCTCGCGGATTGATCTAAACATGGCAATATCTTCTAGTCCCATTTGAGATGGCCCATCCTGACCAATGGAGACTCCAACATGAGAGCCAATAAATTTGATATTTGCTTTCGAATATTGAGCCATCCTAATCTGATCAAAGGCTCGAGTTAAAAAAGAGCCAAAAGTGGAAACGAAAGGAATTTTGCCCATCCTAGCTAGACCAACTGCAGTACCAACCATATTCTGCTCAGCAATAAACATCTCAAAAAATCTTTCTGGAAAGACTTGAGCAAAAATATTAGCAAAAGTAGAATTACTCGTCTCTGCATCTAAAACTACTATTTGTTGATTTTTAATACCCAATTTAGTAACGGCATTGCCATAAGCCTTGCGAGTCGCTAATTGTTTTTTGATTGGTTTAATTAAAAATTTATCTACATCAACTTTTATTTTTTTATTCACCTTTAATTTTATATCTTTTGGTTGCGCAATTTTTCCATTAATACTCACATCGACATCTCCCAACTCCACCAAGGCTTTTTGGAATTGATCTTGATCTAAAATCCTACCGTGCCAATTATCTTGATCCTCTAGAAAAGAAATCCCTTTGCCTTTAATTGTTTTGGCAACAATCATCACTGGGGTATTTTTAATTTGCTCAGCTTTTTTATATGCCTTAATAACTTCAGTTAAATTATGACCATTAATAACGATCGTCTCCCAACCAAAGGCTCTAGCTTTATAAGCATAATCGCTCACATCATGGCCCAACATAGTCTCGCCTCTTTGTCCTAGCCGATTAACGTCAATAATGGCCACTAAATTATCTAATTTATAATAAGCAGCCAATTGCATCGCTTCCCAAACTTGACCTTCTGCCATTTCACTGTCACCTAGTAAAACATAAGTTTTATATGGTAGCTTATCCAAATATTTAGCATTTAAAGCCATTCCCACGCCTATAGATAAACCTTGTCCTAAAGATCCAGTCGCTGCCTCAGTATAGGGAAAATCCATACTAGGATGGCCTTCCAATGGACTGTCAATCTGACGAAAAGTTTTTAGATCTGTTTCGGTAAGTTTTCCCGCAACAGCGTAAAGAGCATAGAATAATGGTGAGGCATGACCCTTAGAAAAAATTACACGATCATTATTGTGAAAATCAGGATTTTCTAGATCAAATTTGAGAAAACCATTAAAATACAAAATTGTCATTAACTCTACTGCAGATAAGGAAGAAGTTAAGTGACCAGAGCCGGCGGCCGAAGTAGAAACAAGACAGTAGTAACGTAGTAACTTAGAAATCTGAGACAGATAATCCATACTTTTTAATTGTACTACTTATATTTATTGTATTTTGGGAAATTCTGCTAAAAACCAACAGAAAATCTACCTCGAAGAAAAACTAAAATAATTGTCGAGGTATTTTAATAAAAAATTAATTTTGCCAATTGTCGTCTAGCGTAAGCGCGATCGACAAATCTCACATCAAAAAAATCTCATCTCCGTCTCTAACTTTTTTCTCAACCATCACGCCAACTTCTTGTTTAGCTTTGGCCTTACTTACATCCTTGTGCTCGAGTTGCATATCCTTTATCTCTTGCTTGAAATCAGTAGTATAACCATGGAAATGAACAGTATCTCCAATTGACAACGGGGCCTCAAGTAATACAGAACCAACCTTTAGGTTGGTGTAGTAATGAGTAACAACACCAATTTTGCGCGGTGTGTCTGCCATTTTAGTCTCCTTTCTGACAGTTATTTTCCTAAATTGTAACACAGTTTCAATCGGTGATTTTTGGATATAAAAAGTAATTTAATTAGTTCTACTACTAACAACAAAGCTAAACTCATACCCACCACCAAACCCCATTGATCCAAACTCAAAGATGTTAGTTCAAATAAATGTTGAAATAATGACATCTCTATTGCCGCAATAGTTAACATAAGTCCGATTCCACAAGCTCCTAGCAACCATGGGTTACGCCAGGGTGGTTCCTGAATAATGCTCTTACTCAAACTTCGACTAGAAAAAACATAAAGCAGTGAATCTAAAGATAAAGTCGCAAAGACAATGGTTCTAGCAGTCACAACACCAATTTCTGGATAAAGTTGCATAAATAGAAGTAATAAACCGCCACCTGTTAATAGTGAAATGACTACAATGAGAGTCCTAACTTCTTGATTAATGATTGGTTCATTATGTTGAATAGGTGGTCTCTTTAATTCATCTCCATCAGAAGGATCTAGGGTGAGAGCTAAATTGGGTAGACCATCATTAATCAAGTTAATCCATAGAATTTGAGCGGCAGTAATTGGAAGTGGAATTTGCAACACTAAACTCCCAATGATTAATAATAATTCAGAAAAAGTATCACTCAAAAGATAAAGAGCAATTTTTCTTAAATTGTCAAAAATTAATCTCCCTTCCTCAATGGCAGCTAGAACAGTACTAAAATCATTTTTTAATAAAACCAAATCAGCCGCTTCTCGTGCTACCTCTGAAGCATCATTAACCACAATTCCAATGTCAGCTGCGCTTAATGCTGGTGCATCATTAACTCCATCGCCCATCATCGCCACTACTTGGTTCTTTTCCTGGAGCAATTTCACTATCTGTAATTTTTGAGAAGGTTTAGTGCGAGCAAATAATCTAATTTGGTGAATTCTTTTCTCTAATTGAACAGAAGTAATTTTACTCAACTCTTCTCCGGTCATAATTTCATCATTGGTTACCTTCAAACCAATTTGACTCATAATAGCTTGGGCAGTAGCAGCATAATCACCAGTAATTACTAATGGTCTAAGCCCGGCCTTGCTTGCAGTTTTAAGAGCATCAGCAATGCCTGGTCTAATTGGGTCACTAAAAGCCATCAAGCCTAAAAACTCCAGCCTATCTTTGGGTGATTTATTTTCTCTTAAACTATCAAAAGCTGTCTCAGCTCGTTTGTTTTGATCATAGTTTCGACTAGCAAAACCAATCACCCGCCAACCTTTATTAGTCCATTCTTTGATAGTTTCTTGAAAATGTTTTTGCTTATCATCAGAAAGTTTGCTTAAATTCATCACTACTTCTGGAGCACCGACAACAAAGAGCTCAAATTTAGCCTGTGCTGCCACAAAACGTCTTTCAGTAGAGAAAGATAATAGTTGTAAGTCTTTATACTGACAATAAATTTCTTCAGGATCTACTAAACTAGAATTTTCTTTAGATTTTTCACGAGCCCAATTCATTCTGGCTAAATCAAGTGGATCGCGCCTATCATTTGCTAGAATAGCGGCCATCTGAGCTTTTTTCACATTAATAAAATCTGTTTTGACTACTTTTAATTTTCCTTCAGTTAAAGTTCCAGTTTTATCCAAACAAATAGTATTAACACTACCTAAAGTCTCTGCTGCCATTAAGTGTTTGACTACAGCCTTGCGTTGTAAGATTCGATGCATCCCTAATGCTAAAACTGCAGTTAGTGATACTACTAATCCTTCGGGAATTGCAGCAACTGCTAAAGCTACAGTAATAGTGAACATCTCAACTAAATCTTTGCCTGTGGATAATCCCAATAAAAACACCATTGCTGACAAAATAACTACCATAATGGTTAACCATTGAGCCAACTTTGAAAGACGTTCCGCTAATGGAGTTTCTGTATGTTCTTGTTGCTGAACTTCATGAGCAATATTGCCTAAAGTAGTTCTTGCCCCAATTTTTATCACCACCATAATTGCAGATCCAGTGGTTACCACAGTGCCCATGTAGGTTTGGATATTTTCAGGTAATTTATCTAAATTCTGTAAATGTACTATCAGAGAAAATAAATCTCTAATTCCACGCTTAATTTGAAAAACTTGCTTTTTAACTGGCTCACTCTCACCGGTAACTATCGACTCATCAATCCAACAATCTAATCCATGAACTATCACTCCATCTGCTGGAACCTTATCGCCCTGCTTAAGTAGCACCACATCTCCGGGCACAATCTCCTCTACAGCAATTTCTTTTTCTTGATTATCTCTAATCACCCAGGCATGAGAAGTTAAAACAGTTTTTAATGATTCTAAAGTTTTGTAGGCTTTTCTCTCTTGAATAAAACCTAAAATAGTATTGACAATAATTGCCAAACCAATTACGGCACTATCGGTAAATTCCTTAAGAAAAAAAGTAATTGTTAGGGCTATGATTAAAACTATTACCAATGGATTTTTAAGTTGAACTAGAAAAAAGTATAAATCCCCTGGCGGTGGACGATGAGGAATGAGGTTATCGCCAAACCGTTGATGCTGTACATTAACTTGTTTAGTAGTTAATCCTGATTGCCATAAGATAGATGATTTGGGCATGTTAAAGCTATTGTACTAAACTAGCTGTTCCCAAGGAAACTCTGCTCTTCCAAAATGACCATATGCTGCTGTGGGTAGATAGATTGGTTTTCGTAAATCAAGGGCATTAATGATGCCTTTAACTGAAGTATCTAAAACATTATCCACAAAAATTTTAATTTTTTTGTCACTAACTTTAGCAGTACCAAAAGAATCAATGGTTTTCATAACTGGGTGAGTCTGGCCAATACAATAAGCTAATCCAACCTCAATTTGATCTGCTAAGCCTTTATCGACTAAATTTTTAGCAATAAATCTAGCTGCATAAGCTCCAGAGCGATCTACCTTTGTTGGATCCTTGCCAGAAAAAGCTCCGCCACCAACTTTAGCATAACCACCATACCCATCAACAATAATTTTACGACCAGTCATACCAGTATCACTCGCTGGCCCACCAATATGCCATACACCAGTACCGTTAACTGTTAATTGTTGAGGTTTTAAATCAAACTTATATTCAGCTAAAATTGGTAAAACCACCTGTTTATATAAATCTTTTTTTACTTGTTCTAATATAATGTCTTCATTGTGAGGAACTGCTAAAACAACAGTCTCTACCGCGATCGGCTTATTATTTTCATACTTAACCGTTACTTGAGTTTTTCCATCTGGTCTCAAATATTCTAAAACTTTATTCTCACGAACTTGATCAATTTTTTGAGCTAATTTATGAGCTAGAACGATAGGAAGCGGCATTAATTCTGGTGTTTCTTTTGTAGCAAAACCAAACATCATACCTTGATCACCGGCTCCGTCATTATCTACACCAGTGGCAATTTCTGGAGATTGCTGATGAATATATAAAGAAAGAGGTGATTGATAGGTAAAACCTAATTCCTTCTTGGTATAACCTAATCTCTTTATTTGATTACGAGCCACCCACTCATAGTCTATTTTGGCAGAAGTTGTTACTTCTCCAGCTAAGACTATTCTATCTGCAGTCACTAAAGTTTCAACAGCTACCCTACCAAGTTGATCCTTTTTTAAAACAGCATCTAAAATTGAATCTGAAATTTGATCAGCAAGTTTATCAGGATGACCAGCACAGACTGATTCTGAAGTAAAATGAGTAGTGGAAAACATAAAACCTCCCAGTTAAATATTAATTGAGAGGCTTTTATTAATACATCTGTCCTCTCTAGGCCGGAATTAGCACCTACTTAAAAAGTGGTTGCTGGGTGGATTATAAAGCCGGATCTCTATCCACCTCTCTTGATGCAAAATACATTAAAACATTTAGAGATTAAAAAAGCAAGAAGACTTAAATTTTAGCTTATATCGCGAATTTTTAAGATAAATTTATCTAGTGTAAATGGTGATGAAACCGCAATCAACTCAAAAGTAAAAATCGATAATTCAAAGGCAGAAGGTATGAGGTTGGTAATAAAAAATGCTCCCAGACCAATTAAAAATCCATTAAATAGATTATTTTTAAACATTTCATTTTGGGTTGCATCAATGACATCTTCAGCGATCCCATTTTTCTGAGCTAATTTACCCTGCCTGAGGATATCTTGCAAACCAAACCAAACTATCAAAATAAAAGTAGCAACTGCTGTCACGGTGTTTAAAGTACGATTGGGGGCACTCACATCCCCAGAAAAAATTCTTATCTCCCAAGCTAAAGGAAATTTTCTAACTAAAAAATAAGCAATAATAAATAAAACTACTGTAGAGCTACCAAGAAAACCTAAAGTTTGTTTAGTTTTTTGCTGTGACTCAAGCTGTGGATTTGTCTGAATTTTTACTTTCTCACTAGCATCACTTTCCTTAGCCTCTTCTTGAGTCTTCTTTTCAGCCACTACCTGGAATTTGCGCTTCATTCTTTTGGCAATATAAATAAAAACGTGGGAAAGTAAAATTAAAATCCAAACCAAAAATACTATCCACCATCCAAAATCTTTAGATCTAGTTATTATTGGATAGGGAATTTTAAACCACAATCCTTGTAAAGGATAAGCGGGATATGGAATAAATTTTAGTAAAATATTCGGGTCAATTTTATTAGCATAAAAATCTGTCAAAAATAATCGCCCAATTGACATAAATAAAGTTAGTTGAATCATAAAATCAACAACATAGAACAAAAAGGTCAAATTACCTTGTCGAAAAGTTTTTTTTACCTTAGCTATTTGTTGTTCCTCGCGCCCAAGCCCATCAACTTTTTCCTGAAATTTTCTAATATTATGCGACTGCATGACCCGAATAGTGCGAAAAGGAACCATTAGAATAGTTTGGGTTACTCCTAATAACACTACCGATACCCAAACCTGTTCAGTTAGGGCATAGAATCCAAATAAAATATTAGCATAAAAATTAAAAGTCCAACCTTTAAAAAAAGCAAAAACCAAAGAAATTAAAACTACAACTACTAGGCCACTCATGACTGGTATTAAAACTCCAGAGGAAGTTATCTTGGTATCTCTAATTAAAGCTGGAGAAACTTTGCCTTCGACCATATCTATCAATTATACATGAAGACAGCCTAATCTTAAGATAACTAAATACAGGTTATAATCAATCCTGTGCAAATAGATCAAGTAAACAACTTTGGGTTTTGGTCAAAACTAAAAAAATCTTTTATTGGCCTTTCG
>Ga0307992_1002717_pt1 | contig 10014 bp, 6 predicted proteins | sample EllFjometagen133_FD_203162 | JGI IMG/M metagenome (GOLD analysis project Ga0307992, IMG submission 203162) | Marine microbial communities from Ellis Fjord, Antarctic Ocean - #133 | ecosystem: Environmental > Aquatic > Marine > Unclassified | place: Southern Ocean | collected 2014-10-08
TATCTAACTTACTTCTATTTGGATAATTAAAATCAGCATATTGTATCTTAATATCTTTAAAACCAACCGCTTTTAACAAATATTTAATCTCTTTAGTAGAGTATTCACGATAATGACTACTAGGACTATAACTTCTTTTAATATCATCATTTATACTTTTCCCCAAAAAACACTTAATTCTATTATTTAATCTTAAAAGATTAGGGGTGGTAATAATAAACTCCCCTGCTGGCTTTAATGCTCTGAAGGCTTCAATAAACACTTTCTTAGGATGAAAATTAAAATGCTCTAATGTTTCAGCCAATATAGCAATATCAAAATTTGAATCATTAAATGGAATCTTCTCTTTTGATAAATCACAACCTTTAATAATAATACCAAATTTCTTAGCGCGCTCTTGCATAATAGGATTATCAACATCCAAATCAATGCCATACAAGTTCCTATAACCCAAAGAATGCGCTCCCAAAAGCGTATACAAACATTTTGAAGAACCAATGTCAAGAAAATATTTATCTTTGTCACGCAGACCCTTTAATAATTTAAAAATATACTCAAATCTGTGTTGATGAAAATCAAAATATGCCTCTTTTTTAACTCCTTTTAAAATTTGATGAATAATTTTAGTCATAAAAATTTTTATTTTGATTTATATATAATATGATTTGATACAAAAAAGGTCTCCCGACACAGCGATAGCTCCTTTCGAAGCTATCCTGCACCCTTTCGGATACAGACCTCAGCGATGAAGCACTGGTCAGAAGACCATCTTTATCGCTGAGGATTTTGACCATGCCTTAAAAAAATCTAAGGTTTAGGCTATATTTTAAGAATTACAAATATATAATAACAAAAAGGAACCAAAAAATCAATTGGCGTATAATTCAGATGGACAATCCACTAAGTCCAATAATCTTTCTAATTCAATATCCAATTCAATCCCTAATTTAATACCCTTTTTTATTTGCCATAAATTTATCTTTAAAAAAATAAAAAATCCCCGCAACTCAAAAGAATCACAGAGATAACTTCCTAATTTTAACTACTTTAAATATAAGTAGTTTTTAGTTTGTTAGATATATTTTAAACGATTCTTGACGGATATCGGTCTCTCAAAAGACGCACTAGGTTGGCTCCCATTATGGGATAATTTCATAACTTTTAAGTGGGTTGATTCTGTTAAATATCCCGAGATTACGCTTAACGAGATAAAAAGATTATTGTTTATTGTGAATTGATTGCAGTGGCTCCCCAGGTCGATTCAGAACTTTAAAAAATCAAGCCCAAAGGGCATTCCCAAGGACAAAAATACTAACTTTACTGACGGAGGTCGGTCGGGGGTTAGATAAAGAGAAACGAGACAAATGAGACAGTATAAAAAGGGTTGTTCTGTATCTTATTTTAGTTCTTACTCCTTTTTTTGGGATTTATTTACTTCTTCTATTCCATTTTTTGTAAGGATTGTAAATTTTTCCGGCAAATTTTCAAAGTTTTCCCTTGGTTTTTTCTCGTGACCGAAAATCGGTGCTATTAATACATTATGAACTAAACCAATAAAGTCGTCTGTATAACCAATTGCAATTTTGTTTATTTTTTCTCTTATTTTTTTTGCTTTTTCTTCTATTTGATCAAAATCTAAATTTCCCCATTTATAATTAATTAATGATGGCATTCGTGATAGATACGTCCGATACAAAAGTAAATCATCCATTAATGTATTTGTTTGAATTTTTAAAAGTTCATTCTTTGCCCTTTTTAACTCTGGCATCGTTTCTATCCACGCATCAACACTCGTCCAAAATTCGAGGTAAACACTAACAAAAGAATCAATATTTCTGCTTATTTCTTTAGTATAGCTCTGCCATAAGTCAAGGGGGCTTGGTTTACCTACTACTTCAGCTTTTTTTACATCTGATAATGTAAAAGATAGATATGATGAAACGCGTAATTTTATAGTTTCATTATCAATTTTCTTTTTTAAACTATATAATTCTTCGTAAATTTTTAGTTTTGATTTATTAATTAGATCTTTTTTTTGCTGTCTCGAATTTAACCAATATATAACAGCCCATCCTACGATAATAAAAATTAATGTTATTATTTGAAAACAATCCATATTATTTTAATATTTGATAAATTATTTTTAAAATAAAAAATCCCAGCAACTCAAAAGAGTCGCCGAGACAAACTTATAATTTTAACTACTTTAAACATTAAAAATAGCTAGTAAATTATGTATGTATTATAAAACGATATGTCTCAATTGTAAAGCTTCGACTTGATTCAACTATTATTTCTTAAAGATTTACCAAGTCCTTTAATAACACCAATAACTAAAGCATTCCCCATTATAAAACTTCTTTTTGTGTCAGGAACTCCTTCAGTATGGTTGTCAGGGAACATATTAAGTCTTTCAAGTTCTAAGGGGGTTAACCTTCTATATTTACCTGATTTTGTAATTATTACATGCTTAAAACGAGACGCTGATTTACCACCCTCCCCAGTAATAATTGTTCTTGAAGGCCTATCTACTGAATCAGGAAAAACCATATTACCTTCTGAATATTTATATTTATGGCCAGTACTAGAAACTCGCCATTCACTTTTTGCGTTTTTTTGTTTTTTCCATTTCCCCAAATCTTTTTTATCTATAAAAAATTCATCATCAACCTCACTCTCTTCTAATAAAAAATCACCCAAAACAGATTTCTTGCCCTTGTAACTTGATTCAACTTTTATTGTCCACACTTTTCCATCCACCATGACCCCAGCATTCTCAAAAGGACTTTTTTTTGGTTCGTTTTTGGAAAAATTACTAGACACTTTAACAGGATTTAGGCCAACTTCTATTTCATTTAATTTACAATCTTCTTTTTCAACTTTAAATTCATTAGCAATAAGCCCAGTTTCTTCTATCCACTCCTTTTTATTCTTGCAAGCTGACAATCTTTTATTTAAGGATGTTCCTTTTTTGTACCCTAATATAAAAATACGTCTACGCCTTTGAGGAAAACCATAATCAGCAGCATTTATGACTCTCCATTCAACTACATAACCAAGACTTGCTAACGATGAAAGCATAACAGCGAAATCTCTTCCTCTTCGCTTAACTGGTGATTTTAATAGTCTATCGACATTTTCAAGCATTAAAAACTTAGGAGTTTTATCACCCTTTTTGTTCAAAATATTATATATAGACCACCAAAGAACGCCCTTCTTGCCTTCAAGTCCCTGAGACTGCTTTAAGGTTCTGGCTACTGAATAATCCTGACAAGGAAAACCACCTACCAACAAATCGTGATTAGGAATTTCATCAAATTTATTATCAACAACTTCTTTTATATCTTCGCAAGAATGACCTTTATTGCCAAAATGTTTCACATATATCTCAGAAGCATACTGTTTAGTTGTCCCTGGTTCCCATTGACTACTCCAAACAACTTTATATTTTGTTTTATTATTACTAGCACTTTCAAGCCCGAGACGGAAACCACCTACACCAGCAAAGAGCTCTACAATTCTTATATTTTTCATTTTCCAATTTAACCTAATTTACTTATATCTACATCTTAACATTTCTTTTAAAATCGATCAATACCCTAATTTTCAAAAAAATTTCTGATATATTCAGAATTTAACCAAAAACAACTCTTGGTGTGTTTATTCAAGCCTGTCTTTCTGTCTCTAACTGGCAACTCAGTTGTGTCAGCTCCATTTCGCGCGTGAGGTCTAACATGAGCAATACCATTAAATTTTTTACCAGGGAAATAAGTAAGTTTTTTTTCTTTACCATTTTTATCTTTTTTTATCTCCTTGACAATATTACCTGCTTTAATAAGTTTTTTGGTCTCTTCCCACACGTCCTTAACCTTACCTATATCATTCATTGGAAAATTCCAAAATTTGAAATTTTTGAAAATAATATCTTCACTATCCTTTATTTTTTGAAATATAATAAATAAAAATCTTCTTTCTTCTAATAAACTACGAAACTCTGAAGTCTCCCAATCTTCTTTGACTATATCTTTATATTCAAATTTAGGAAAAGATATGCTTTCTCTTAATATCCCAGTTGGCTCTAAAGCTACTACCCTTAACTCTACATTGGATTTTTCAAATTCTTCTATCCTGGAAGTCTTTGCTCCGAGCATTCTATTAACAAGCATTCTTCTGTATTGTTTCAGGTTTATAGAAAAATCCTTTAATTTAAGCTTAACTACAATTTCTTTATCTGTTTTTCCTATGTATCTATTTAATTTGCCAACAACGATTTCATCAATTGTTTTATTCTGACTTGATATTGGTTTAACTTCTTCATCTTTATTATTCAAAACTTTTGTCTGAACAATATAATTTAAATACTTTTGTTTAAAAGAAAAAGCTCTTGGCTTAGCTGGAATTTCAGAATTTGGCTGAGATGTAGTAACTGAACTATCTTTTGCTTTAGTACAAGCACCTAAATAATAAGTGTCTCCTTCGGAAAGAAGATGAGCCTCGCCTCTTTTAATTTTATTAACTATAAATTCCCAATCTTTTTGTATTTGCAAGACATCTTGAGCAGATATGCCATTAATAAAATCAAGTTCGTGTTTATATTTAATTATATAATCTAACAAATCTATCTCTTTCTCATATAAATAAAAAAGGATAAGAACAAAATTGTTTTTTTTTAAAAAAGAACTGCTAGCCCATTCCTCTTCTACTATATTCCCATAATTAATCTTCGAGAAAACTAATCTTTCTTTCGATGAAAACTTTTTAGTTTTATCCTTTTTTAAAGGTGTTGTTTTTAATTCAATTCCAGCCAAAGGAAAATCAGCCTCATTTCTGGTATTAGGTTTTTGATTAAAAACCATTTCTTCAACAAGTTCTCCATAATAACCCTTTCTATTACTTCCCTGTTTTTTTAAATTATCTTCTATCTCTCCAGATACTGTATCGTTATTTATAACGTTTCGTAAAGTAAAACCAAGAATCTCTTCAGCTCTTTTGATAATTTCTTCTTTTGTTTTATAAATTCTATTCATAACAATAAATTATTAGCATTTTTTCATCTTTGCCCTCCTCCCGAACAATTAATTTGCGAGATTACTTCTGGTAATAATATTAAATTACCACAAATATGGCCAAGTTCTTTCTTATAAATTTTTAATTGTCACGCCATTTCTCATAAATTATTTGTTGATCAAATCTTTAATCATGCCGTCAATCAACTTTGTTAATAAAATATTTTTCAATTCTTTTACTCCATCGCTTATTTTTAAAAATATTGTCATAAGGATTCTTTATTATAATCGGATGATATTTTTTTTTATCGATACTATTTTTATCAACTAAATAAATAAAATATTTCCCTTTCTTTATCTTAGCGACATCTATTTCATTTCTCGTCCAATAAAAATCAGGATTCTGAGTATAACATTTCACTTCTATAAATCTGTCTGGCTCAAAAGATTCAGAAGATTCAAAAGAAATAATATCATATCCAGCAGAAACATCATAATCAGATATTCTTTCAACTTTTTTCTCTTTTCCTAGTCTAATTTTTTCAAAATTTAATACAAAATCTTCAGCCATTTCTCCATTTAATCTCTTCTCTTCTAATCTTTTGTATAAACTATCTATCCCTATTTTTTTCTTTTTTATTTCAGGTAAAATTTTTAAATCAAAAAGATTTCTGTATTTTTGGTTTATTTTTAATTTTTTAATTTCATAATCGTGATAAGGAAGTAAAAATAAAAAATCAATTAAAAATTGTTTAAAATTAGAGTATTGGAATAGAAAAGCAGAATTTTTTATCTGGACACAACGATTAATAATGTCATATGAAATATTTTCAGAAGTAAATATTTTGTTGAAAATATCATCATTTTCAATTTTTGAAAATAATCTTTCTAGTAGTCCAGTAATCAAATCTTTATTGTTTTTTGAATATAAAAAAAATGAAGAATCAATCAAAAGGTTGCCGTCCCCTTTTTTCTTAATAATCTCAAGAGAATAAAGAAATGGCAAACAACCATCGAACGTTAATCTGTCATCTATCACTCTATTGTAGAAATATTCATTAACGCCCCTTACCGTCCACTTGTTGTTGTGCGCCCTAAACTGATTGAATAATTCAAAAAAATACCCTGGAGTTCCCAAATTTTCATATTTACTAAGTTCTTCTAGCATAATCATCTAACAATGCTTTTATTAAATCTGTTTTATCGGGATTATCAATCCGAGAAAATAAAGGTATATCATGATTTATAATTTTTTCCATCCTTTTTATTTTAATATTAAGTTGACGATTAATAACATTATCGATTGAATCCTTAGACAAAACATAATAATAATTAGTCAATTGATTATCCAATAGTCCAACCCTGTGTATTCTATCCTTGGATTGTAAAAAATTAGAACAATTATAATCTCTTTCCATGTAAACAGCGTTATGACAACCTTTATGTAAAGATATTGATTCTGCTACTGCAAACGGATTTGCAATAACAACCTGGAATTCTAAATTTTTTGGATTATTAAATTTTTCAATAATTTTTTCTCTTTCTTTTTGCTCAATTTCTCCAATTAATAATTTAGATTTTACACCTTTTTTAGATAAAAATTTTCTGAACTCTTTTGCGTTTTGTGTAAATATCATCCACACTAACAATTTTTCTTCTCCACCAATAATTTTTTCTTTTATAAGATTATAAATACAAATAAATTTTTGAGGAATTTCTATTTTTGAATAATTATTTATTTTTGATATAATTTCCGAATTACTTTGAAACTCTTCTGGTATCATTTTTCCCAAACTAACCATATTTTGAAAGTCTTCTTTTTCCAAAGTTTCTTCAATTGGCTTTATTAATAAAGAGGGGTTTATTGCAGCTTGACGCAAACGAATCAATCTCGCCCTGTTTAAAATATCTTTTAATGTATCTGAATCACTATTTTGAAAAGATTTTACATATTTAGTTTCAATAAAATCATAAATTTCTCTTTGGTTCTTGCCCATCTCGACATATAATAAATTTTCTTTGATGGGCGGTAATTTTAAATCAATTTTTTTAATTCTTGTAAAATAAGGTAAAATATTGTCAGTAAATCCTTTTACCCTCTCGCTATCTAGGTTGCTAGCCTTCGTCATGTCTTGAAGATTAGGATAATGGAATTTTAATATGTCTTTAAATTTAAATGGATAAATAAATTGATATAGATTATATAAATCTTCGTATCCGTTAGGAACAGGAGTTCCCGTAAGGATTATCCTAGATGTTGCTTCTTTGGCAATTCTAATAATACTCTTCCCCCAGATACCTTCTGGATTTTTTATCCTATGAGCTTCATCAACCACTACCATCGTTTTATTTTTTTTCAAAAAATCTATCAATTCTGTTTGTAAACCATTAACACCACCATGATAAAGTAACGTAATTTCAGAAGGCTTGCCAGAATAAAGATGTTGTATTTTTTCGCTTTTTTTAATACTACTATCGCCAGATAATCTTTTTATGCCAGTTTTTCTAGAAAAACATTGCTGGAACTCCTTTTCCCACGGAGCAAATGACGATAAAGGCCCTATTACAATCAACTTGTCAACGTGTTTTGGATTATCTTTTGGCAAATTCTTTAAATATGCATATGCAGCATAAACAATTGTGGTTTTCCCGGCCCCTGGCACAGAAAAATTACAAGAATTTTGAGAAAAAGCCATATGATATGCAGAAAGCAATTGTAAGGGATATAAACTTCTTGTAAGGTGTTTTTTTACGATTGATTGAAAATCATTAAAATCAGATACAAGGCTTGGGTTGTCCTTAAATTCGTTGTTTCTTATTTTTTCTGCATTTAAAGAAAATTCTTGGAAATACTTTTGTTCACGACAATAATTATCGACTTCCTTTTTTGTTCGGCTAGAAATGTTTTCTATAATCCCAAACTTATCAAGTATTTCTTCAATTTCCTCTAACCTTTCTATTGGATGATTTTTTTCGAATGGAATTAAAATTTCGCCATTTATTTCTTTATATTTCAATCTTTTAAACGAGAAAAGAAGTCTTTTGTTTTTTAAGATATTCTCTATTCGGCCCCTGATTATATAACAAGACTCTTTCTTATTCAAATCGATTTCTATATTATTTTTTTTATCCATAAATTTTTAACCTCCGAGTTTTTTCTTTATATTAAATGAAATCCTATTTATGTGTGTTATCTTTTCAAGAAGATTTTCTTTTGGGTCATATTCTTTATTAATATTGAATCTTTCTAATAAATCTATTATATAATCGAGTAAATCTTTTGAAGATTTTTCTTCAAGCATATTGGTTATCGTTTGATTTAATTTTAGAAGCTCTCCTGTAGTTTCTGGTTTAGAAAAAGATTTATGTTTTTGATTAATTGACTCTAATGCTTTTTCTGCATTTGTAATCAATTTCAAGGGTTCCTCTGTGGCCTTATTGTATCTAAGCTGTTGATTGTGCATTTCGATATTGTCTTTTAAAAACTCTTTCGACTTTAGGATAAAATTATTATCTCTGGCATTTAAATAAGCCTCAAGATTCCTTGCCTCAAAATCAATTTTCCCCTCTTCATCTTTAATTCCTTGAATATTATTAAAATGAAAATCCGTAAAACTTTTCCATATTTCTTCATTTCCGAAAAAATGATTACCTCGATGTCCAAATGCTATTATTCTAAATTCTTTCCCTTCATATTTAGCACGAATATAATCGAAGGAAATTATCTTTAGGTCATCAATATCGCCTTTTTTATATCCATCAAATCCGTCACGAGTTATTTTTTCTTTATAAAATTTTGTTAACCACCTTGTTAAATTTATAAACTGATCTTCTCTATTATCTAATTGCGTATAAATTCCTTCATAACCCAAATAATCTAAATATTCATCCATTATTTCCATTACATCTAGATATTCCTGAATTTTTGAGATACTTTCTCCCATCCATTCAGAAATTTTTTTAATTGTTACCTGTTGAGCATAAAGTCCCTTAGCTTTAATATACTTCTCTATTGGATTATAACCAAGTTTCTCGTCTTCTCCCATTTGATATGATGTTTCTAATTTCTCAATTTCTAAAGGATTTTCATTTAGAGTTACGGGCAAAACAACTGTTTTGAAATAATCACAATTTGCTTTTTTAAGTATCATCGCCCGCCTATTTCCGTCAATTATGATTCCATCTTTTGTAATAATACCAACTTTTTGTTGACCAAATTTTTTTATACTTTTAAATGTCTTGTCATTGGCTGTTGTTTTTGAATTCCAAAGTAAATTTTCTATTTGTTCGCAACCCTCTTCCGACTCGACATCTATTCTATATTTCTGTCTTTCGAGAGATTTCGTCCTACTTAATATACGACCATTATATTTATTATAAATTAAATACCTTAAGGGAATCTTAAAAGTTTCCATTGATTCCAATTTGTCTTTCCATGGTATTTCCTGCCGACCAAATGGCTCTTTTTTAGTTTCTTCTTCAATTTTTTGAATCCTTGTTTTTTTGTCCATAATATTTTATTTACTAAATTTATTTTTTAAAACCTATTTTAATTATACCACCGCTTTCATTCTCGAACAAATTAAAAAGCGAGATAATCACTCGCTTTTTATATATATTGCTTCATAAACATAATATTTACCAACAAAGATCAATTTCTTCTCCTATTAATTTTTTCATACATATAATTATTATTTTTAAACAAAAAAAACACTGCTAAAAAGCAGTATTTATATAGAATAATTTAAATTTAAATAAAAATTGTTGCGACGGTTTACTCTCTCTCTCTCTCTCTCTCTCTCTCTCTCGTTGGGTCGTATAAAGAATTAAAACACAAAATTAAAGGAAAGGACATACTGAAATTTATATTCAGAAAAACAGATGACATAAAAAATTTATTTACTCCTTTAAATATAATAGAACATAGAAAAAGGTCAAGGACATAATGTCAAAAAAAATAGTGCTTATTTAACATCTGAAGAGCGAACTCTTCGTCAGCTACAAGAAC
>Ga0307992_1002719_pt1 | contig 10012 bp, 6 predicted proteins | sample EllFjometagen133_FD_203162 | JGI IMG/M metagenome (GOLD analysis project Ga0307992, IMG submission 203162) | Marine microbial communities from Ellis Fjord, Antarctic Ocean - #133 | ecosystem: Environmental > Aquatic > Marine > Unclassified | place: Southern Ocean | collected 2014-10-08
GTTTTTAAAAGGAGAGGTCGCATAGTGGCCGATTGCGCCGCCTTGGAAAGGCGGTATACCGAAAGGTATCGCGGGTTCGAATCCCGCCCTCTCCGCCACATCGTGCTAGCACGAGGATCGTAAATAATAGCCATTTCTAAAAGATTGGTTTTTATTTTACTTTTTAGCTAAATTGTGCGAGTATATATATTACTAGGACTTTTATAAAAATAATTTTAAATAAAATGAGTCCGCTAAACTATGAGTCACTGAAAATAATTAATTATAAATTATGCCTTTAAAAAAATCACAACTTTATAGCTCTATATGGCAAGCATGCGATGCGTTGCGTGGAGGTATGGACGCTTCACAATACAAAGATTACGTTCTTGTGCTTTTGTTTGTTCGCTATGTTTCTGATAAATATGCCGGTAAATCGAACGCGCTTGTAGATGTTCCGAGAGGCGGAAGTTTTGCAGACTTGGTTACACTAAAAGGACAGACAAATATCGGTGAAGGAGTAAATAAGGTTCTTAGTAAACTTGCAGAAGCAAATAGCTTAAAAGGCGTGATTGACATAGTTGATTTTAATGATGAAGACAAGCTCGGCAAAGGCAAAGAGATGCAAGACAGACTGTCTGATTTGATCGCCATTTTTGAAAATCCTGATTTGAATTTTAGCAAAAACAAAGCTGAAGGAGATGATTTACTTGGTGACGCTTATGAATATTTGATGAAGCATTTTGCAGTTGAATCTGGGAAAAGCAAAGGCCAGTTTTATACTCCTGCTGAAGTATCACGCATTATTGCAAAGGTAATAGGTGCAGAACACGCCAAAGACAACACACAAACAGTATATGATCCAGCTTGTGGAAGCGGGTCGCTTTTATTAAAAGTCGCATCCGAAGCAAAACCAACTAATCTTTCCATTTACGGACAAGAAAAAGATAATCCGACTGCGGCTTTAGCAATTTTAAATATGTGGCTTCATGGTGAGCCGACTGCAGTTATAAAAAAAGGACAGAGCACGCTTTCTAACCCATTATTCATTGATAATAGCGCGATCAAAACTTTTGATTATGTTGTTGCCAATCCGCCATTCTCAGACAAAAAATGGCGCTTTGGTTTTGATCCAGAAAATGATATTTACAGTCGTTTTGATGGATTTGGAATTCCTCCGGCTAAAAATGGAGACTACGCTTTTTTTCTGCATATTGTTAAATCGCTTAAAAGCACTGGCAAAGGAGCTTGTGTATTACCTCATGGTGTGCTTTTCAGAGGTAATGCCGAAGCTGAAATTCGCACCAATCTAATCAAGAGAGGATATATCAAAGCCGTTATTGGACTTTCTTCTAACCTTTTTTATGGCACTGGTATTCCCGCTTGTATTTTGGTAATTGATAAAGAAGGCGCGAGTGAAAGAAAAGGTGTTTTTATGATTGATTCCTCAAAGGGTTTTATTAAAGATGGAAATAAAAATCGTTTAAGAGAGCAGGATATTCGCAAGATTATTGATGTTTGGGCAGAGCAAACGGAAGTTGAAAAATTCAGTCATTTTGCAACCAATAAGGAAATAGAAAAAAATGAATACAATCTCAATCTTCCACGCTACATAGATACTAGCGAACAGGAAGATTTGCAAGACATAGAAGCTCATCTTAAAGGAGGAATTCCTGAACACGATATTGATTTACTCAATGAATTTTGGAAAATTTGCCCGACACTCAGATCTACTCTTTTCAAAAAAACAGCCCGAAAAATTTTCTTTGATATTGCAATTCCGTCTGACAATATCCACAAAACTATTTTGGAACACGCTGAATTTTTAAATTTTAAAAAAAGCATTCAAACTATTTTTAATGGTTGGAGAAAAGTCAAAACTACTTATCTTAAAAGTTTAGATAAAACTACTCACCCTAAAGCGGTAATTGCTAAGCTTTCAAATGGATTGTTATCAAGATCAAAAGAGATAAGTCTTATTGATAAGTATGACATTTATCAGCATCTAATGAGTTACTGGGAAGAAATATTACAAGATGATATTCATATTCTCACAATCGATGAATGGAAATCTGGGAACGAGGTAATTCGTTTGAAAAAGGAAGGTCAGGGAAAAAATAAAGGCAAGAAAAAAGATATTGCCGGGCTTGCGGGGTTGGAAGGTCGTTTGATTCCGATTTCTCTTATTATTTTAACTTATTTTAAACCAAAACAAGATGAATTAAACAATTTGCAAAGCGAGCTGGAACAAGCGGGCGTGGAGATAGAAGAAATAAAAGAAGAGCACGGCGGCGATGAAGGATTATTGGAAAGCGTTATCAACGAAAAAGGCAATATTATAAAAGGCGACATTAAAAACCGCATCAAAGAAATCAAAGACGATACTGAATTTGCTGACGAGTTTAATTTATTGAATAAATATACTGAATTTACTAAGAAAGAAATGGAAATAAAATCAAAAATTAAAGAAGTAGAAAAGGAAATGGAGAAAAAAGTAATTGTCAAATATCCAACACTTTCAATTGATGAAATTAAAAATCTAGTAGTAGATCGTAAATGGATGGATGAACTCCAAACTCGCGTGATGAGTGAAGTAGAGCGCGCTTCGCAAACATTGGCAGATCGAATCAAAGAATTAGCAATAAGATATAATGAAACTCTACCGGAAATTGAAACGGAAACCAAAATACTTACTAAAAAAGTAGATGAGCATTTGGCAAAAATGGGATTTAATTCAAAATAATATGTATAACTTTTCAAAATTCAGCGATATAGACGCAGTGCTTAATAAAGCCACAGGTATGCTTTCTAAAATTAACGAAGAATATTTAGAGTGCCTTAAAAAAGAAAAGATTCCAGATAGCCTTTTAGTAGATATAAAAGATTATTTAGGAAATTTGCGATCGGCTCTTGATTATCTTTGGTATAAAATACCAAATGTATCCAATGGCTATTTTCCAATTGCCAATAGCCTGGCTGACTTTTCCGCAAAAACCAGCAGAATTGATTTACAATATTCTACAATATTACAAAAGTATCAAGACTATGATTTAAATAGCTGGATTAAATGTTTCAGTTTATTCAGAAATAAAAATACTCACGTTACTTTCATTCCTCAAAAAAGAGTTGAAATCCCAGTGCTCAATGTTGAGCACAATGGTGTTGGAATGAGAATGTCAGGTGGAGCTTCTATTCAAATGGGATCTGGCACAAGTATTTCTTTGGGGGGTGCTGTTATTCCAGGTGGTCAAACTATATCACCGCATTCAAATGAGTTAATTGGCGATTCGAGATTGAATGTAAGAAGAGAAATTTGGGTTGATTTTATTTTTGATGGTTCTTCTATTTCTTCAGATTTTCCAGAAGGTGTTTCTGTATTACCATTTCTTAAAAAATCATTATCGTCGGTTGCGAATATTATGATAGACTTAGAAAAAGTATTATGAGGATAAAAGCACAAACAATTCCAAAAGGATACAAACAAACAGAAATTGGTGTGATTCCGGAGGATTGGGAGGTGAAGGAATTAGAGAACCTTGTCCGTTTTAATAACGGAAAAGCACATGAACAATTTATCAAAAATGATGGTAAATATATTGTTGTAAATTCGAAATTTATATCAACAGAGGGTAAGGTTTATAAAACGTCTAGTTCTTGTCTTAGTCCTCTTTATAAAGAAGAAATTGTTATGGTAATGAGTGATATTCCAAATGGAAAGGCTTTGGCGAAATGTTATTTTATAAAAAATGACGATAAATATACATTAAATCAAAGAATTTGTTCGTTTAAAAGTTTAAATTCTGATAGTTTATATTTATTTTATAAGATTAATAGAAATCAATATTTTATAAATTTTGATAGTGGTGTCGGTCAAACAAATTTAAAAAGAAATGAGGTTCTGAGTTGTCCAATAGCAATCCCAAAATCAAAATCTGAACAAGTCTCCATCGCTACCGTCCTCTCCGATACCGATGTGCTGATTGAAAAGCTGGAAAAGCTGATTGCTAAAAAGCAAGCAATAAAACAGGGCACGATGCAACAGCTCCTTACTGGTAAAAAAAGATTACCGGGGTTTAGTGGAGAATGGGAGACAAAAAAGTTGGGGGATATAGCAAATTTTCTAAAAGGTACAGGGTTGTCAAAAAATAAATTAACAAATAATGGAAGATATTCTTGTATTTTATATGGAGAATTATTCACGACTTATTCTCAAATTATTAAAAAAGTAAAAAGTACTACAAATTTCAAAGAAGGATTAGGTTCTATGAAGGGTGATATTCTTATGCCGGGATCAACGACGACAACAGGAATTGATTTAGCAATAGCATCTGTAGTTCAGAAAGATAATATATTATTAGGTAGCGATTTAATTGTAATCAGAGAAAAAAAGTTGAACAATTATAATTCAGAATTTTTAGCAAATTATATAACCCATATTGCTAAAAATAAAATAGCAGAAATAACTCAAGGAATTACAATAATTCATTTACATAGTAGTAGAATTCGAGACGTTTTTGTCAATATCCCAAAAAGCATCAAAGAACAAACCGCAATAGCTGCTATTCTTTCCGACGTGGACATGGAAATTGAAAAATTAGAGAATAAATTTAGTAAATATAAACAAATAAAAATTGGTATGATGCAACAACTTTTGACAGGAAAAATTAGATTAATAAAAAATTAATTATGGTAAATCAATCTCCACAAGTCGGCCAAATAGAGCGTAAAACACAAAATCGCATTGTGGCTTTGTTTCGTGATCGTCTTGGCTATGAATATCTCGGAAACAGGGAAGACAGAGAAAACAATAGTAATATTGAAGAAAAATATTTGCGTGATTTCTTGGTAAAAACTAAAAAATACAGTGATAAAGTTATAGACAAGGCCATTATTGAACTAAAAAAAATCGCCGGTAATCAAGTGATGGGTTTGTATGATTTGAATAAAGAAATTTACGGTCGTCTACGGTATGGTTTGCCGGTGCAGGAAGAATTGGGGACACGCAAGCAAACAGTTGAATTTATTGATTGGCAAAATTCTGCTGGTAATCACTTTGCTATTGCTGAAGAAGTGACGATTAAGGGCAATCGCACTAAGCGACCAGATATTGTGCTGTATGTAAACGGCATTGCTTTGGGGGTAATTGAGATTAAAAGAAGCACGGTTTCAGTTTCTGAAGGCATTCGTCAAAACATCGGCAATCAAAAAAATGCTTTTATCCAAAACTTTTTTGGAACAATTCAACTTGTTATGGCTGGCAACGACAGCGAAGGTTTAAAATATGGAACAACGGAAACCACGGAAGATTATTATCTAACTTGGAATACAAAAGACTTTGATTTTGCTGACGAACCAAATCGGTTTGATCGCCACATCATGCAGGTTTGCCAAAAATCAAGGCTTCTTGAGATTGTTCACGATTTCATAATTTTTGATAGCGGCATCAAAAAAATCTGTCGGCATAATCAATATTTTGGAACTAAATCAGCCCAAAAATATGTTAAAAGACATGAGGGTGGAATTATTTGGCATACACAAGGATCCGGTAAAAGTTTAACAATGGTGTGGCTGGCAAAATGGATTCGCGAGAATATGACCGATGCGCGCGTTTTATTACTTACCGACAGAGTAGAATTAGACGAACAAATAGAGCGTGTTTTTAATGGAGTAAATGAAAAAATTCATCGCGTTAAAAATGGTAAAGATTTAATGAGTCAGCTCAATAATAAAGAGCATTGGCTTATTGGTTCGTTGGTTCATAAATTTGGTAGATTTTCAGATAATCCTAACCAAAATGTTGATGATTATTTAAAAGAAATAAAGGCAAGCTTGCCAAGTGATTTTTTCGCCAAAGGTGATATTTTTGTATTTGTTGATGAATGTCATCGCTCACATAGTGGTTTACTTCACAATGCCATGAAAGAGCTTTTGCCCAACGCGACATTTATTGGTTTTACTGGTACTCCTCTTTTAAAAATTAGCAAAACAAACAGTATCGCCGTGTGGGGTAAATATATCCATGAGTATAAATACAACGAAGCAGTAACAGACAAAGTTGTTTTAGATTTGCGTTATGAAGCTAGACGAGTGGATCAAAATATCACCTCGCAAGAAAAAATTGACGAATGGTTTGAAGAACGAACAAGCGGGCTTACTGATGTTTCAAAATCAGAACTCAAAAAACGTTGGGGTACCATGCAGAGTTTACTCTCATCTAAATCACGTCTAGAAAAAGTTGTTTTTGATATTATTGATGATTTTTATAAAAAACCACGTCTAGAAAGTGGGCGCGGTAATGCTATGCTTGTTGCAAGTAGTATTTACGAGGCATGTCAATATTATGAAATATTCCAAGCGCAAGGTTTTACTAAATGCGCAGTGGTGACTTCTTATGAACCTGGCGCGCTTTCAACTGAATCACGCGAATATGCTGTTTATGAAAAAATGCTTGATAAACATCGACCGCTTGAGAAAAAATCCGGAGAATCTGATACTGAAGCGTTTGAGCGTTTAATAAAAAAGCGCTTTGTAAAAGAGCCAGGACAAGTGCAACTTTTGATTGTTGTCGATAAATTACTCACCGGTTTTGATGCACCGGCGGCGACATATTTGTATGTAGATAAAAATATGCAGGATCACGGCCTTTTTCAAGCCATTTGCCGTGTAAACCGGCTTGATGGTGAAGATAAAGATTACGGTTATATTATTGACTATCGTGATTTGTTCAAGAAACTGGAAAGTGCAGTAGCTGATTATACTTCAGAATCATTTGCAGGCTTTGAAAAAGAAGATGTGCTCGGTTTATTAAAAGATAGATTTATTGAGGGAAAAAAAGATCTTGATGATGCATTGGAAAATGTTCGAGCTCTCTGTGAACCCGTTCAACCTCCAAGAAGATCAGCTGAATACATTCGTTATTTTTGTGGAGATGTAGAAAATCCGTATGCGCTTAAAGAAAATGAAATAAAGCGAGTTAGACTTTATAGATCAGTGAGTCGTTTACTTAGAGTATACACCGATATTGCCAATGACATGAAAGATGCGGGTTATAATCAAGATCAAACAGAAGTGATTAGTAGAGAGGTTGAACACTTTGAAAAAGTGCGTACGGAAATAAAATTAGCTAGTGGAGATTATATTGATTTGAGAAAATATGAATCGGCAATGCACACATTGATGGATAGATACATTACTGCAAGCGAAAGCGAAAAATTATCCGTTTTTGATGACAAATCTTTAGTTGAATTAATGGCTGAAAAAGGGGTTGATGCCCTTGATAGTTTGCCGGATGCAGTAAAACAAAGTGAAGAGGCAATCGCAGAAACAATTGAAAACAATGTGCGAAAATTGATTACCGATGAAATGCCTACTAATCCAAAATATTATCAGAGGATGTCAGAATTATTAGATGAATTGGTAAAAAAACGAAAACGCGCTGACTTTGAATATCAAAAATATCTTACTGAAATTATTGCTTTATCAAAACAAGTAAAAAATCCTAGCGAGTCGGAGTCATATCCAAATGAAATTGATACACGAGGAAAGCAAGCGCTTTATGATAATCTGGGAAAAGATCAATCAAAAGCAGAATCTGTTCATGATGCTATTATAAAATCAAGAAGTGATGACTGGCGAGGTCATCCCCTTAAAGAGAGGAAGATAAAAATTGCTATTAAAAAAGTGTTGCCGAAAATAAATGATTATAAACTTAAAGATTTGTTTGAGATAATAAAAAATCAAAATGAGTACTAATCAAAGTTTAATACAGATTGGCGAAGTTGAAGCTGTGGTGCTGTATAAGCCGGTTAAGAATCTTCATCTTAATGTTCTTCCACCGGCGGGAAAAGTGCGCGTTACCGCTCCGCAAAATATGAATGACGATGCGATTCGTATTTTTTTAGCGACCAGAATTGCTTGGATTAAGAAAATGCAAGCAAAATTTCAAGTACAAGAACGTCAAACGCCGCGTGAATATGTAAGTGGAGAAACGCATTATTTTTTTGGTAATAAATATAGGCTTGATATTATTGAATTAGATACTAAACCTAAGATAACACTTGTAGGCAAAACAAAATTGTTGTTCAGTATTAAGCCTAAAACAAATACATTGAAACGCGAGCAAATAATGCAAGAATGGTATCGTAAGGAACTTAATAGATTTTTAGAGAAAGCAATTGTTAAGTGGGAAAATAAAATTGGTGTCAAAACAAATACTTGGGGTATTCGTAGAATGAAAACCCGTTGGGGTACATGTAATCATAAAAAAAATAATATTTGGTTGAATTTGGAGTTGGCGAAAAAACCGGAGAACTGTATTGAATATGTGGTCGTGCACGAATTACTTCATCTTATCGAAGAAAAACACAGTAATAAATTTTTTGCGTTAATGGAGAAATACCTACCAAAATGGCAAAGCGAGAAAGAAGAATTAAATAGGTTTATTTTATCACATGAAAATTGGAATAATAAAAATTATTAGACAATTATTTATCCAATTTCAACCATTTTATTCTTCAATAAAATTTCGCCATTCAAACAATTAAGCAATTCTCGTTTCTCTTGATCATTACCCTCTTTTAATAAAAATTTAGCGTAGTTTTTAATATCGACGTCATTCACGTCGATATTGTTGTTTTCACCCGTTACTATTCTTTGAAATTTTTTAAATCGTTTTATCTCAGCTTTTATTTTATTTTGCATTGGTGATTTTTTAAGATCTAATTTATCTGTGAGTTTTTGTAGTTGTTTAATTAAATCTTCTTCATTTATATACCCGCATTTGCAATTCTTATCTCTAGCCTTGGTGCATCCATAATATACGTGTCTATTATGGTCACCATTTTTTAATTTTTTAAACTTTTCAGTTGCCGAAATTCCAGAACCGCACAAACCGCATTTCATAATTTTAGTAAAAGCGAATTCAATATTTTCTTTTCTAACTAGTTGAGAATTTTTAACTTGCTCTTGGACCAAATCAAATAATTCTTTGGTGATTATTGGTTTATGTTTTCCTTGATACCAGTTACCACTACCTCGGGGATATTCAAAAGTACCATAGTAAAATGTGTTATTCAGCACTCTATAAATATTGCCAAGACTTAAGTGTTTTTTACCTAAAGCCGTTCTGAAATTGAGATCAAATTTAAGCCAATGATATAATTTTCTACCTGACCATTTTTCATAAGCAATTTTTTCAAACATCTGTTTGATAATTGGCGCTCTATCAAGATCAGTCAGACATTCTCCTTTATGGTCTATTCGTTTTTCTTTAAAGTATCCAGTAGGAGGACATGTGGGCCATAAGCCCATTTCGCATCTTGTACGTAATCCACGTTTTACGTTTATACTTCTATTGTCATTCTCAAGCTTTGCCTGAGAACAAAGAATCATTAATAAGAATTTTTCATTTGGTGAATTACTAAAATCTTGTCCATAGGTACGAATACCTAAAAGCTTTTTTTCATCCATTAAATCAACCAAAGATCCTAAGTCTCCTGCATTTCTAGAAAGTCTGTCAGGGGCCCAGGTAAGAATAGCATTAAAACGTCCTGTTGATATATCATGTATTAATTCTTCAAATACTGGGCGATTACCAGAATCTTTAGCTGATTTTGATTCTCTTCTTATATCAATAATTTCAAGATTCTCACGCTCAGCTATTTGGAGCATTTCTTTGGTTTGAGAATCAATTGATAAAGCTTGTCGTTCATCTGATTCAGTACTTTTCCGAGCATATAAACAATACTTTAGTTTTATATCTATAGGGGGTATGGTGTTTTTTTGCTTAAATATTTGATTAGTGTCCATATATAATTGATGACACACTTTGTAGTTTTTGCTAAGAGCGTAGATGTCGACAACTTGTTGACATCTTTTTTAGCTTTTTTAAGCAAAAAACTATATTTTATCAATTATATGAAGTAAACTCTAGGTACCCTTGGTTTATTTTCAACAACACTGTGTACAAGGATAGAGAATGCATCAGCTAAATCATCGTGTTTTTCTACGCCAAAATGTACTATTTGTTGAATTA
>Ga0307992_1002720_pt1 | contig 10011 bp, 12 predicted proteins | sample EllFjometagen133_FD_203162 | JGI IMG/M metagenome (GOLD analysis project Ga0307992, IMG submission 203162) | Marine microbial communities from Ellis Fjord, Antarctic Ocean - #133 | ecosystem: Environmental > Aquatic > Marine > Unclassified | place: Southern Ocean | collected 2014-10-08
CCATAACATTAATCTCATCTGTCACATATAAAATTTCTTGGAATCCCATTGATACTGCTTTCTTTATTGCGGTTGTGGTTTTCTCAGTTCCGCACATTCCTGTTATTAAAATTGTTTTCATTATTTTTCTCCTTTATTTTATTTATATCCATTAGAAAAGCACCTTACTATCAAAGTAGGCGATTCTATCTAACAGCTCTGGAGCTGGTGTGTTACCTAATCTTTTTACTTGAGCAAGAATGTTTCTTGCGTGTCTTTCTCCGATTTGATGATAATATAACATTTCATCATTTGATGTAATCCAAACATTAACTGTATTGAATTCAGTTCTATTATAATCTCTGTCAACTAAACCGTTGACGCTCATATGTCTTTCTATTATTCTATCAATTATAAAATCTGCTTGTTCTCCCATTTAATTCACTCCTTAATCTGCTACTGCAGTGGCAACCCAAACTCCAGTTGTTGCTGTTACGCTTGTTGAAGTTGAATCAGTCCATTGGTTTATAGCTGTATCTTGACCACCTATTGTTATAAGATTACCACCATTCCATATAATTGGCGGTTGTTTTATCCCAAACAACTTCGAAATAAGAGATGATACACTGTATGATTTTTCTTTGCCCATTTTCAATATATCTTTAAATTGTTTAGAAGTTTTCATAGGTTTTCTCTTTCTGAATACACCCTTGGCTCTCCAACCTCCTTGCATCCACCCTTCACTGAAATGCCCTTGTTCTGTTAAATCTACATTTCCTTTCATTATTTACGAGAGAAAAATGCTCTAACTCTTTTAAAGAATGGGATTGGTTCAGGTCTTACTGCAGAAGTTGCGTCTTCTGAAAATACATTCCCATCTCTATTAGCAGTTTCCATATTATTCACAGAAACTTTTAATTCTTCAAGAGTTTGTGGTGATTCAATACTATGTCTAGGATCTAATTCCATTTCGCTAACCATTTTATCTAATGTTAAATCACAATACTCATCTTCCCAGTCTGCTAAGAAATAAAATCTTTCTATTGCAATGTCTTGGTCTTTATCAAAGAACACACCAAATAAAATCGGGTCTTTTTCATATCTTTCTTTCTTAACTTTTTTTTCTGCTTCACCAGTGTAGTCTGTAAATACTACAAAGAACTCTGTGAATAAGTGTTTCGTTTTAGCAACAGCTTGAATTGCTTCTTCAGGTAGGTGTCTTTGATAGTTTTCAAGTTCAATAACTTTTACTACGTCATCTGAAATGTTGTTTATAAAGTCAGTTACATCTTCTTTATAAACGAACGTAGTCACACCCAATTTAACAAGTTCATGTTCTTTCTCTATTGTTTCCATATGATAAATCATTTTTCTAGCAGATTCTTTCTGCTCAGTTATCATAAATCCTTCTAACATTTTTTGTGCATTGTTGTAGATGTCCTTAAGTCGAACATCAGTTACTTCTACTTTCTTTGTTTTTAATATTTCAAAATACTCTTTTGGTTCCATTATTACTTTTTCCATTTAATTTGCTCCTTCTTTTATTTTATTTGTTTCATCTCTAAGTGCAACAATCTCACTGTATCTTGCAATAATTGAATTCATTACATGAGTGGTTGCAATAAAATCTTCTAGCTCTTTAAGTTTTTCCCAATAAGGCAACCTCTTGTCATATATATTTGTTACTTCAGCTTCTTTAGCTTCTTCAATTATTTTTTGATAGGCCGCTCTTGCATCTGTATTGATACCTATAATAACTGCTCTAAAATCTTCAGCTTCAATAAATACTTTAGGTCTATCAGTTACACTGAAGTTATCCATTATATTTAGGGAATAATCTGAACCCAGTCCATTTAGCTTTTAGTTTAGCATAGATTTCATTACGAGCAGTTTCTTCATCTAGTGCATATACTTTTTTTATATCGCTATAGTATGCTGTCTTCCAAGTTACTGATTCACCATCTTTATTTCTATGAACTCTTGTTCCTGCAGTTATTAATTTGTAATAATATTTATTCATTTATTCCCACCTCTTTATAAGTTTATTAATATATTTCTTTACATCTTTATAATCTTCACAACAGTTTAGTATATCATCAAAGTAAATATTAATGATTTCACTTTTAGTTATATATTGTTCTTGTATTACTTTTGATACAACTCCTAATTCGTAATGAGGTTACTCATTCCAGTCTCAAAACTGCATAAAAAATAAGACAACTCCGTATCCGTTGCGTCATTTAATGGAGCTTGTTGCCATTTTCTTTTTTCCATTTTATCTCTCCTTTTATATGTATATTTTTACTCTTTATAATATAATTATATAACAAAGTAACCAAAAAGTCAAATTTCAATTGAAATTCGACCTGTATTTTTGAATTTTATTTGATTAGGTAATTACCACCCTAACCCCTCTAGTATTTCTTTCATACGCTTATATAAAAGCACTACTGAGAAGTAGTTGCTTACAGCCATAAAAATTTCGAATATGATATCAGCAACCATATAAGATAAAAAAGTAATAACACTCCAACCTAATATCGCTCAAGAGAATAATCCGTATACTCAACCTAAAGCTATTGCCATAAGAATACTTTTAAGCCCAAGTTTAAGTGGATCAGTTGTCCGAAATGTTTCGAAGATAAATAGTGCTACTAACCAAGATAATGCCATTGGTATTAATCATATGGTGTATCCTCAAAATATACCCATCACAGTAGAATAACAAAATATAAGTATAATGCTATCTATTTTTTTATTAAATGTAAAATATAATATGAATAGTAAGGTTGTAAGTTGTATGTTAGGCATAGCCATTAAAAGCATTTGTAAGACAACTATGACTGCTAAGTAAATAGCAGTCGTTACCAGTTTTTTAGTTGTCAATTAAATTGCACACTTCTCATAGAAGCATTCGTCGTTACTACATTGAGTACAACCACCACGCTTTGTTAAATGCTCGCCACATAACGGGCATAACTCGTATGCAACTGCCTCAGAAGAATAAGACTCTTCTTTTATTTGAATAAAGTTTATAGTTTTATTTATAATTCCAGTTCTCTTGTCTGCCCATATTTCTTGTACTTCTATACTTGGAAATGGCGCTGGGTTCTTATCTTTAAGTTCTCCACCTGCAGTTAGAATTCCCATTTTCTTACAGTTGTCTCTGAAGACTGTGGCGCCCTTAAATCCTTTAGACCACGCGGTCATATAAATATTAACTACATCAGATACATCAGCGTTGTTAGGAATATTGAATGTTGAACTAATAGCTGTATCTACATATTTTTGAATTATTGCTTGAACATTAGCGCGTCTTTCAAAATCTATATTTTGAGAAGTTACTCGTGCCCAGTCAGGTAACTGAGTATGATTATCAACTCCCATAAACTTCATAAGTTTTAATGGTGTTCTTTCATATACCCATATCTTCATTACTTCAGAAAACATAGACTGTATTTCTCTTTGGTAGCCAAGCATGAAGTACGGTTCAACTCCACCACTAACTCCAAGTACGTTACTGATAGAACCTGTTGGCGCGATTGAAAGTAATCTACTATTTCTAAGCCCGAAAGCTTTAATCATATCTTTTGTTTCGTCACTATATACTTCTTGATAGAATGATGAGTATGCTATTTTCTCGAAATCATATTTCGGGAACACACCTCTTTCCTTAGCTCGTAACGCTGAAGCTTGTGCGGCAGAATTTGCCATACTCTTCATAATTTCCTCTAATACATTTTGGAAGTTATCGCTTCCATAAGCAATCTTCATACTTAATGCTAAATCAGCAAGCCCCATTAGACCAAGACCAATTTCTCTCCAGTCTTGAACATGGTCTATTTGCTGTTGCAATGCATGTCTATCTTTGAATATATCTAATAAATCGTCTAATCCTCAAATCATTTCCATAGTTACATCTTCGAATCTTTGTAGGTCGAAAGTAGCTACGTCCGTAAATGGATTTTTAACAAAAGCATTAAGATTTATTGAGCCGAGATTACATGAGCCATTTTCGGCGAGAGGTTGTTCTCCGCAGGGGTTAGTACATGTGAACACTACCTCTTCGTATTCACTAAGTAAATGCCATGAATTCATTTTATCCATTAATAAGAAACCTGGGTCTCCAACTGTATGGTTCGCATAAGCAAGCAAGTTCATTAAATCTTTTGCTTTAACTGTTTTTATTATCACTTCATGTCTTGTTTCAAACTTCATTTCTCAATCTTTGTCTGCAACTACAGCTTCCATAAACTTATCTGTAATTCCTAAACTTATGTTAGCCCCTGGCAACATTTTTGTATCAAGTTTTGTTGTGATAAAATCAATTACATCTGGATGGTCAATATCTAATACTAACATTAATGCTCCTCTACGATTATCTTGTTGAGTTGTTGTAGTTGTGTAACTGTATCTGTCTGCAGCGTTCATTACCCCTGGTGTAGTGCTACTTGAATTGTTAACTCGTGCTCCTTTAGGTCTAAGTTTAGAAAGGTTTAATCCTTGTCCTCCCCCATAGCTATAGGTCCTTGCAATTTCAAAGTCTGCTCTGAATATATCTTGCAAACTGTCCTCTGGTGCGGTTGCTACATAACAGTTGGATCCCGTGATGTTTCCCTCACGTCCAATGGCATATAGATTTCGACCACCTCATATACCTTCCTTGTTTCGGAAGATTTTGGCCAGATTTGAATTACCAATAGAAATTCTCTTGATGAATTCAGCCTTTGTTTCTCCTTCTTTCGTGTACTTTTCTAAAACAATGTCTTGTCTTTCATCGTTACTTGACCAAGGGTATAAACGGTCTTGCTTTTGTTTTTCACGATGAAAAGTGAAGTTCTTGAAAACTTCAATTTCATCGGTTTTAAGTAAATGTCTTTCTACTACATCTTGTATTTCCTCGATAGTGTAAATCATACCACCGTTAGGAAGTGTCTTGATTATATCTTTTGCTATTCGAATACAATCCTCAATCTCTCAGTTACGTTGAGCATCTACATTCGCTCCATATATTGCTTTCGCAATTTTTGTCATCTCAAAGTCTACGACTCTGCCATCTCTTTTTCTTACTTGCATATTTGCACCTCGTTATTTATGTCTAAAGTCTATGAATACGGGGTGACGAATACTATCAGAAGTTAGTTCCATCCCCGTTATCACTGCGAACAATGAATCAGACTCAATAGCCTCTTTGGCCGCGTCAGTTGCTAAGTAGGCTCTATCTTCATCAGTAAGCCCGCTTGCTACTCTTATTTTGTTTCCTTTATATGTTACTTCTATTGCCATCTTCCAACCATAGAAGTGTCCTTTAGATACTGGAAAATACATTCCATCTGAACTTGGTAAGTCCCAAGAAAAAGCACTTTCACCTAAACCTTTTTCGTATAATGTTAACTCACCATCAAATACCCAATACTTCCAATCAAATAAATGGTCTCCATTATATCTTACTGTTGCATCTAAAGCACCAATAACTTGGACATCAATGTGTCCTAACTTTTTCTTAATCTTTAATGTATCCCAAGCTTTACGTCCGCCTGCCATATATTTCATATCTCTTTTAATAAGTACGATTCCTTCTCCATCTCTCATCCATAAGTCTTCAGCATATTCCATGAAGTCTCCTTTAATTTCCTCAATAACTTCTATATATTGTGCCATAGGTTCTCTCATTTGGTATAAACTTGCAGGTGTAACATATCGTAGTTGAAATCTTTCGTCGAAGATTCTCTTTCTGAAATCTACAAAATCATATGCTAAACAATCAAATACTCTGAATATTAATTTTGTTTCCTTTTGTCTGTCTAATGCCTTAGGAACTAAACAGCGAAGTATAGAACCTACATCTTTAGATGTTTTAGTGATGTCACGGAAACTTAGCTCCCCAAGTAACACGGTTCCTTCAGGGTAGTTGGCTAAAAGCTCCTCAGCTATATGAGGAACATGTTTCGTTTTGATACCATACTCTCCAGTCACAGTACTTTTACTACGGCTTTGAAGTATAACCTCATTTTGCATAATGATTGCTCTACTCCATTCACCATCAGCTTTTAAGAAACCTCTGGTTTTATTATCTTTATTTTTTATCATGTCTTGTGCTTTCATTCTTGTGTGGTCTTTTGCATCATAGTATTTCATTGGTATCATATTGAAAAACTTCTTATAAAAATCTAACATTTCGTCACTCCTTCTAAAACAATATATTTGTTTTCAATCTATTTTGTTTCTTTAATTTTTCTAAAATCAACACAAAGGCATCATAGTTGGCCGCGACTAAATCTGTTTCAGCTCTAGTCATTGCAACGTAAGCTATGTTAATATCTTCAATACCTCTCATATCGAAGTCAGTAACAATAACTTTAGGATATTCCAATCCCTTGGCTTGGTGTACGGTCTGTACTTTTTCGTATCCTATTCTTTTTATTTCTTTAACTTCTTTATTTTTCCTACATAATATCATAGCGTTGTCATTTAACATAGCTTCCACTAAATCTATTCCGCTTTCTTTTATGTATTCGTTTACTCTATATGCAACGCCAGCTCGATTAATTATATGTACTCGGCCACCGTCTCCATTCTCACAATTTATTTTACTTCTGTATGATTCTAATTGTGCGGAGAACATAACAGATTCGTTTTTTGCGCGTTCTTGGAATGTAGTTGCGAAGTCTATAATTTCTTGATTGCTTCGATAATTTATATCCAAGTCATGTAATTCAAAACCTTCAATTTTTTCAATCACGTCTGCAGTCGCACCTCTGAATATATAAATACTCTGTGCCGGATCTCCTATGTAGAACTTTTTTTCTGCATTCACTCTATCAAACGTTTCAAGCTGTACGTCGTCTACATCTTGGAACTCATCTACAAATAATGCGTCAATTCCATCAATATTCTTTCCATAATCATTTAACTTATCTAATAAATATTTAGGTAAATCAGTAAAATCATATAGCCCATAAGTATCTTTATATTTTATATACATATTATGAACTGCTTGAAACATCATTTTCATTTTATCACTAATGTCCATATTGTAATTACCCATAACATATGAGTATAGCACTCCTACATTTATATATAAATATTTCTTTTTCTTTAATAGTTCTTGTAAGATTTCTTTAATTTTATCTTCTTGTAGTAACTTAATCTTGAAAGCATTATTTGGGTTTTCTTTATAAACTAACTTTGATAAATTTTCTAACTCAGCATAAGCTCAGCTATGTATTGTTGAAGCACTTACTCTAAGGAACCCACCTAATTTACTTCTCAAGTCTTCAGCAGCTTTTCTAGTAAAAGTAATTGCCACTACATTCTTTGTTGGATTTTTTTCTTTATAGCGTTTTATTGCGGCTACAAGTGTACTGGTCTTACCGCTTCCAGCTGGAGCTATAATCAGTACATTCTCTTCATTTGAATGAACGGCATCTAATTGTTTGTTATTTAGATTTATTTTCATTTGGTTTAGTCACCCCGTCTAAGAATAGTATCGCATGTCTAATAGTAGGGAAAGCTATTTCAGCTTCCTCTAAACTATACAGTTCATTTATACGAACCATTTCTGCGAAGTCTTTCATTGTTTCATCTTGTTTGATTGCTTCTATGTAACTGTCATAAATTTCTTCGCCAGCTTCATTAACATACGCTACATCATTAGACATAGCAACTACAATATCAAAGTATTGCGTTTTATATGCATTTCCGATAACTATATTAACATTTTTATTATATAGTTTTTTATTCATATCTTTTTCTAGTGATGTTAACAACATAGAAAAAAGACGTGGCAAGTATGCTTTGTTTTCTTCCATGCATGCCACTTCTGCAAAGAAAGGATAACATAAAAATCCAACTTTATTTGGGTCGTACTCCATTTGACGTGATATCTTGTTATATACATCTGCGGCTAACACTGGATTAATTGGAGTTAGTAATAATATATTCATTTAAAACACCTCATATATAGATTCTCCTTTTAAGTCCAATACTTCTATACGGAACTGTGGGAATCTCATTAATCTATTTGTCATACCTATTAAAGTCATTGAACCGATACGTATACCGTCCATAGTTTTAGGTATTCCTAGTCTACCATTACCGTTACTAGTGTAAGGTATAACTATATAATTTGAAAAAATATTCACAACTGCGACTAAAAAAGCTGCCAAGTCATCTTCTCCAGCTGATTTAAGTATATCAAAATCGGCCACAATTTTAAATGTGGTCGTTAGTTTACAATCCTCAAGTTCATCAAAGAATTCTTTGATACTTTTATCTAGTTGTTCATAATATTCAAACCCGTATGTTTCGTTAACTTCTAAGTTGAATGTGTAAATTTGCATCTCTAGTAGTTTCTCTACCTTTAGTTTGTCTTGGTTAAAAAAGTTTTTTGTTTGTTTTTTCAATTTTTCTTTCCTCCTCTAATTTAGATAGTAAACTATAAACTGCTATGGTTGCCCAAGCATCATCAAATGCGTTGTGTTGATTTGATAAGAATACCCCAGCATCTTCAGCTACATCTGCTAAGGTTAATTTTTTATCTCTATCTAATAATCTTTTTGCTGCTTGATATGTGCACGAACCACATACTTCTTCTTCTTCAACATTCGTATACATATTTATTTCATTACCTAACATTGTTTGTCTGTCGTTGTATAAACCATGACTAACAACAAGTAGGTCGTGTACATCTACTAATTCATAAATTTGTTCTCTTGCTACATCTAAAGTAATTCCTTCTCTTAATAGATACTCGTCTGTTATACCTGTGAACTCTCGTATAAATCTATTGATATGTCCACTTCGTAATTTTACATATCGGTTAAGACTTTTACAAATTTGATAAACATCTTTTTCTATTCTCTTAAAAAGTATGCCAGAGAATTGTATTAGTTGTCCTTCATTATACTCAGCATCGAAAGCTAAGATGTGTTCGTGTGTGTTTCCCTTAAATACTACTAGCATATATATCACTCCTTATATAAATATTATACTACAAACTATAAAAAAATGCAAATTTAAAAGGCGAGATTTTATTACTCGCCCTAACCTGTATCCTTCATTTGTTCAGTTATATATTCAAACTGTTCGTCGACGTATGTGTTACCGCCAAGTTCTTTATATTTATCATGAGAACACGCGATGTATTGATATGAAGTACGAAACTTTTTCTGTCCATTTCTTAAATCATCAGCGAAACTAATAATCTCTTGAGCTAATCTATTCATTTCAACTTTATTAGAGTCTTCAAAATGTTTTCCTAACTCTTCATCTATTTTGTTTAATTTGTTTCATATTTTGGTATAGCTTGCTCTCGCTTCTTCTACACTTTCATAACCACTTAATTTTAAATTTAGAATATTTGCAATTTCTTCAGTTAACCCCCCTCTGAAATTCGCCATTCGTAACTCATCTTTAAGTTCACGCTCTTTTTCTTTTTCATCCTTACGTTTTTCGTATGCCACGATACGTTTATTTTTCTTTTTTTCTAAGTAAGTTAATGTTGCTATAAATAATGCTAATATACCTGCAATAACACCTGCAATCTCCCACATTTGAAGCACCTCGCTGTCTTGCAGCTTGTTTTATTTTGAAATTGGCAAGGGTGACAGGATTCGAACCTGCGTCAGGAAGGTTGGAATTTCCGTCGATAGTTTTGAAGACTACTGTGCAACCGCTGCACCACACCCCTAGCTAAATAAGGTAAAGTCTGCGATAGCGGTATTTGGAGTCTAACATCTACAGTGAACCTATGCTATGTTGTGCATAGGGTTGCCGCTTCAGGCCTCCTACCAGTTTAATATGTTTTAGCCAATGTATATATAATACTCATTGCTCTTCTGTCTATAAACTATCGCATTATTTTAACCCTTTATAATTTATTATATAACAAATTAATAAAAAATGCAAATCTATGAAAGCTTTGCATTAGAACTGATTGATTTTACAAATAAAAAAGGGTCAGATATGACCCAATTTGTTATTAATTTGGAAGTATAAAGTTTAATATAATTCCTATAATTGCTGCGAGGC
>Ga0307992_1002721_pt1 | contig 10011 bp, 9 predicted proteins | sample EllFjometagen133_FD_203162 | JGI IMG/M metagenome (GOLD analysis project Ga0307992, IMG submission 203162) | Marine microbial communities from Ellis Fjord, Antarctic Ocean - #133 | ecosystem: Environmental > Aquatic > Marine > Unclassified | place: Southern Ocean | collected 2014-10-08
GACCGGCAACCAATGCCGCAACCATCTCCGTGATTGGAAATACATTGGGTAAAAAATCCCTGACCGTTTATTTATCGACTATTATTATCGGTTCGTTTGCGGGCGGTATTATCTTGGATCAGTTTATGCCGGCATCCTGGTTTATGGGTATTATGTCCATGGGAGATGATCACCACATGCTCCCCGAATGGTTGATGGTTGCTTCGGCGATCATATTAACAATTCTGATCATTTATACTCTGATCAATAAAATGGTCAAGAAGATCAAAGGAAAAAATGAACAATGTGATTCTTGTGAGGTACCTCATATGATAGAAAAAACAAATTATCTTGTACATATCGAAGGCATGACATGTCAGCATTGTGTAATGAATGTAAAAAAAGGACTTTCTTCCCTTGACGGAGTGACCGAAGTTGTCGTAAATTTAGAAGCAAAATCAGCCCGGGTAACCGGGGCGGTGGAAACCGGCAAGATTAAAGAGACGATCAAACAACTTGGTTATACTGTTAAAGGAATTAAATGAAAGCTATTATACCGGCAGCCGGCATCGGTGAGCGATTAAAGCCCCACACCTTGAACCGTCCCAAAGTGATGGTCCCCGTTGCGGGTATACCTATTTTAGAACATATATCAACATCACTTTTTAGTGCTGGGTTTGACGAAATATCGGTTATTGTCGGATATAAAAAAGAATCGATCATTTCGTATTTCAATGAGAAATATCCGGGTAAATTTCATTTTCCGGTTCAGGAAGAAATGAAAGGACTTGGACATGCTGTTCTTTACGGTCTTGATGATGTAGATGAACCGGCATTGATCATTCTTGGAGATACGATCATAGATCTGGATATGTCCAAGCTGAAAGATCCCAAGCATAACATTATAGCTGTTGTCGAAGTTGAAGATCCAAAACGATTTGGTGTTGTTGAAACTGATGCGAACGGCCTAATCACGCGCATGGTAGAGAAACCGGAACATCCTGTCAGCAATCTTGCGATCGCCGGCGCTTATTATATTCAAAGTCAACGCAAGCTGAAACATGCTATTGAAGAGCTGATCAATAATGATTTTAAGACTAAAAATGAATATCAATTGACTGATGCGCTTGCTCTCATGATGAAAGTCGGTGAACCTTTTAAGGCGCTTCGTATTCATGAATGGTACGATTGTGGCACCGTCGAGACGCTGTTATCTACAAACAAACATTTGCTTTCTACAGGATCGGGAATTAAAGGGAAGTGTGTAAATTGTACCATCATTGATCCGGTATATGTCGGCACTGGAAGTGTCATTTGCGATTCTGTTATTGGACCTTATCTTGCTATAGGAGAAGGTGTCTCAATCGAAAATGCCCAATTATCGGAAAGCATTATTAATAACAATACAAAAATAAAGAATTCGCATTTAAAGAATTCTATTATTGGTTTTGGCAGTATAGTGGAAAACTACTCCGGAACCCTGAACATTGGCGACGATCAAGTCGTAAAGAAAGAAATTTAGATTATGGCTTTTGTGACTCGTTAAAATCACTTTAAAAACTAAAATTCTAATTACATACAAAAGAGAGAGAGTATGAGAGATAGAAAACCACTTTATTTTATTATTTTAATTATTTATTCACTGATGCTGTCTGCGTCACCTGATTTGCATGATTTTGTCATTCAGGTCACGGAAGCAAGCTGTCGTGATTATTTTTATCGGAGTACAGATCTTTCTTGGGATCCCCTGAAATTTCATGAGGGAAAAAATCGAGAAGAAGGAACAAGCGGCCATGATTCTGCAATGGCGTATATAGAAAATACTTTTCAGAGCTATTTAGGACCGGAAAATGTTTACATTCATGAATTTGACTGGTCGGATGGTACAGCCGGAAAAGGGTATAATATTATTGGCAGAAAACCGGGTCTAGGCTCTGATATCTGGATCGTAGGAGCTCACTATGATTCATACGATATGGACTATACGGATTCGGCGCCCGGAGCGAATGATAATGGAAGTGGATTGGTCGGAGTACTTGAATTGGCTCGTATCATTAACAGTCGCGAATCCGAAGCAACGATCATTTTTTGTGCATGGGATGCCGAGGAGCCGCGATATTCGTCGCATTCATGGGAACACGGCAGCAGTTTTGGAAGTGCTTCTTATAGTGGGCCGTCGGGTTCGCGAGCCTGGGTGAATGATCATTTTACTACAGATCCTTTATTGGCAAGCGGCAATATGCTTCTTTGGGAAAATATTAAAGGCAATATCAATTTAGATATGTTTGGTTATCCTGCCGGCATCAATACTATATGGTTATACCATGGCGGTGATTCATGGAATAGCAATATTGATGAAAGTGCAAATTCTTATCCCCTCGCGACTACTTCAAATACATTGTATCAAGATGCTATAAGCTATTTGCAAGATTATGGTTATGATGACAATAACCCCAAAAATTATTTAACGGTCGTAGGGAAAGGAACAATGCAGTACAGTGATAATATTTCATTTTCCCGTGCCGGTATTGCCTCGCTGGAATATGCCGAATCCGACTGGAGCGCAGATAGTCATTATCATAAATGGTCGGATTATTATCGACTGGGTAGTGGTGATGTTAATTTTGATGATGAAAATCCCCAAGTAAGATTGATGAGCATGGTCATTCGCGGCGCCGCTGCCTTGCTAGCCGATACCGCAGGTGTAACGTTAACATCTGAGGTACCGTTGCCGGTAACATTAACACATTTTATTGCCACATCAGAAAATGAACATGTACAACTGTCGTGGGTAACCGAATCGGAGCTTGAAAATCTTGGATTTGTGATAGAACGCAGAACAAGCTATGATAAACCTTGGACAATAGTGGCAAACTATCTTGATCATGCGGAATTGATAGGCCAGGGTACGACAACGCTTAAGACGGAATATAATTTTTCGGATAGTTGCATAGAATACGGATGTCACTATGAATACCGCCTCTCTGAAGTGGCGTTTTCCGGAAAGATATCTTCTTTAAAAAACATGTCGGTTTTGTACCGTGGGAATAAATCAAAAAACGAATATATCCTCAATGAAAATGCTTATCCCAATCCTTTTAATCCACTCTTAGCTATCGATTATGAACTTCCACTGGAAGCGAAAGTGATGATATCGGTTTTTGATGTCAACGGACATCCTCTAGAACAGCTAGCTAACAATAATATTCAACAGATAGGTAAACATCATTTGAGCTGGAATGCCGAAAAATATTCTTCCGGTTTGTATCTATTGCAGTTGAACGCAAGTTTTGATGATGGATCAAAAAGCACTAAGGTTATTAAGCTTATATTAGAAAAGTAAACAGATAAAAAAAGCGCTTTCAAAAAAGTGAAAGCGCTAATATTTTATATTTTCTGAGTGTTTATTTGATCAAGAGCAATTTTTGAGTTTCAAGATGATTACCGATCGAAATACGTAATACATAAATTCCACTATGCGTATTTTCGGCATTCCAATTAAGAGAATAACTCCCGGCTGTTTGTTCGCCACTGAATAAACTTGTGATCTTTTCACCCTTCATGTTATAAATATCAACTTTAACATTGTTTGTTTCCGTCAATGTATAATCAAGAGTTGTTGAGGGATTAAAAGGATTAGGGTAGGCAGCACCAATCACAAAATCAGCTTCAACGATATCGTTATTGAGTGTTACCGTTACGGCATCGTCTTCATATTTTGTTTCTTTGTTGCCAAAATCCACATCAGCCAAAACGTAGGTGTAAGTTACACCCGGAATAACATTTTTATCTACATAGCTGTAATTATGCGGTTCTGTCGTGGTGCCTGCACCATTGATAAAGGCGATCATCTCATCATTGCGATAGACATTAAAACCGCTGTTTTCAGTTTCTGTTGCCGTTTCCCATGTCAATTCAACGCCTTCGGATGTTGCATTAGCTTCAAAACTTGCTAGGCAAATCGGAGTAGGTGTATCCTGTGTTGATGCTGTAACCACAGGGACTGTTCCATCTGTTTTATAATCAATAAAAACATCAAGGTTTGTATAAGGATAAACAGATACGGTATAAGATGTGCTTCCATCCAAACCGGTAAATGTCGCGGTTTCAACGCCGGGTGCGATCTGTTTTACGGTTGCCGAAGGATGTTCTTCAGTTCCGTCAACAGGCGTCGTCGGAGTACTGCCTTGGGAGATCTTAACAAGAAAATTCTCGGCAGCTTGGGCTCCGTCATTGTCGGTCCATGTTACGGTCATGCTATTATCTGTAGTGGAAGAAGCTATAAGGCTGCTGACGTGATTAGTAGGCTCATCGATATCTTCAAGTAAGTAGACATAATCGAATGCTCCAATTTCTTCCCAGCGACTGTTTTTGCCCACTATACACAAACGGAAGTAATTTGCTGTATCGGGTATGTCTATATTGATCTGTGTCCAATCGTTAGTTCCCATATCTAAGGGTATGTAAGTATCCCAATCTGTTCCATTATTATATTCAACATAGTAGCCAATACTATCCGGAACTCCTGACCATGCTCCAGTAGTAGAGCCATAATAAAAAGTATAATAATAAAAGTGTGCACTTAAATCACCGGTATAGCTACTTAAGTCGACAGTATCAAAAATGAATTTATGAAGTTCTGTGTTTGTATAGGCGGTATTTTCCATCACGAAAAGATATTCACCATCTTCGTCAGGCAAAGGTTCCAATCTTGCAAGAATGTCATCATCACGATCCCAAATACTATATTGGTCGCCGTCATAATACGCAGCAGGAGAAAGCGAATAGCCCCATGTGTCAGTTACTTCTTCTTCAAAACTTTGTTGCTTAATGATCTCTGCAGAGAGTGATGTCAGTAGCAGCATTGTCAGTATGGCGATAGTAATAAATTTAATTTTCATATTTTCCCTAAATTAATGAACAAAAATCTTACATATATAGTGAAATACAAGATGATTTGCAAGTAATATATATATAATTACCAGTTATTTTATAATATGACTTAAAGTATTGTAAAATATATGTATTGAGTGTGAATATTATATTCAAATCACAGATTATAATTCATTTTCTTTTCTTTTTATTAGATCAAAAAAGATCTCAAGTCCTGCCTGCACAACATCTTTTTCAACATGATCTATTGTGTCGTTGGGCGTATGGTAGACAGCAGCACGAAAGCTGTTGCCCCGGGGCATAGCCAATAGGGTCGTTGCTTCAACTCCCAGTTTGGCCAATTCAGCCGCATCGGTTCCACCGGTCAAGAATGCTATGGTGGACAAGAATCGCGGTTTCTACCCTGAATACAATAAAAACAACACTCCGTCATCCTGTCCGTCAGCTGACGGACGGGATGACGTTGGAAAGAGCTTATGTTATTCAGGGTGAAATGTGTTCTCACAAAACTAAACAAGAACCTTATCTTGTATATCCTGTTATCATGTCTAAAAAAGTTTATCCGGTTTAGCTGCCAAATTTCTCCACAACCATTTTCATGGTCTGAGGTATGGGAATATGCTGCGGACATTTTTCCAAACACTCACCGCATGCGATGCAATTTGAAGCTTGTTGCTCTTTTTTGACCAGAATATGATATAAACGCTTTCCTTCATCCATGTCATTCATCATAGAGCCTTGATTCAAAAATTGAAAACAAGATGGAATATTCACGCCATGGGGGCAGGGCATACAATAGGCACAGGCTGTGCAATTAACTATGATGCGGTCATGGTACATATCCCGGACTTTCAGCAAATGCACCTTTTCACGTTCTTTAAGAACGCCAATCCCTGAGCGGGAAGCGATCTCAATGTTTTCCGTTACATGCCAGGATTCTGTCATGCCGCTGAGAATGATGCCGACCTCTTTTTGGTCCCAAAGCCATGATAAAGCCCAATCAGCGGGAGTGCGAATGGGTTTTAATTCATCCCATGCATCCTGGATATTTTTTGGAATATTATTTGTCAGGCCACCGCCACGCAATGGCTCCATGATCACAATACCCATATTTCGTTCTGCGGCAATTTTCAGTCCTTTTAGTCCCGCTTGATAATCTTCATCGAGAATATTGTATTGGATCTGGCAAAAATCCCAGTCATAGGCTGTTACGATATCTTCAAAAACTTCAAATGAATCATGGAAAGAAAAACCAACATATCGGACACGTTCATCAGCCTTAATCTTTTGTAGAAAATCGAAGAGTCCGTTTTCTTTCATGGTTTCCCAGGTCTTGCGATTAAGAGCATGCATAAGATAAAAATCGATATGATCGGTATGGAGTTTTTTCAACTGAGCATTTAAATATTTATTCAAGTCGCCGGGTTCTTTTACCAAATAGCAAGGGAGCTTAGTTGCCAGTTGAACTTTCTCGCGATAGCCGTCAGCCAATGCTTTGGCAACCAGGGGCTCCGAATTACCGCCATGATAACCCCAAGCTGTATCAATGTAATTAACTCCGCCATCAATCGCTTGTCGGATCATTTTAATAGCTTCCGGTTCATTGATCTTGCTCATATCGCCATCGATCACGGGTAGGCGCATGCAACCCATACCGAGAGCGGAGACCTTGACTCCGGTTTTTCCAAAATTACGGTATTTCATTTGATGATTATTCCTGGGTTATTTAATAATTACTAATTACGAGATTGATCTCAGAACAAGGAACACCGATTTCAGAATAATGAAGTAAATATTTACTTCGAATTTCATATATCGTTAATTTTAATCTCCGTAGCCTTGTGCGTAGGAGATCCTTGTTCGATATTCAATTACTGCTTGCTCAATTTTTCCACTGTTATCTTTAATGCTTCAAAAGCCTCTTCCGGATCCGAAATATTTAAAACTGTTCTTTCCATCGGGCACATGCCATCCTTGGTTCGGTTGATAATATAAGGCACCACATTATCAGGAATAAGATCAAGGCTAAGACCAAGAGCTGCTTCAACGGCATGTTGACTGGCAAGAGGAGTATAGATATGTTTAGTTCCCAGATAAGCAGCCAGCATAAATGCCGCCTTCCCGATCACCCGGTCGGCGATACTGCAATCGGAATACATCTCACGTGGATGTTTTTCCAGTGCATCGAAAAAAGGTTGAATGCCTTTCTTTGACGATGAAAAGAGTACTTCGCCATCTTTAACGATGACAAAGACAATATCGTCGTTACCGAGAAGGTCTTTTGCAATTTGGATATCGTTTTTTTTCATAAATAAAGAATAGACAATTATTAAATAAAAATCAAGGTGGAGTAAAAGATATTACATCTTAATTCGTGTTTCAAGTCACATAAATTCCTCGTTTAGGAAATTTCGTCATAAAATGTTTTAAATTGATCCATGTGCCAAAATATACATAAAAGCGGAGTTTAAATATGGACAATGTAAGAGATGTTACAATTCGTTCCATTCAGAGTATGATTTATACTGTACGGGGATTACAAGTTATGTTTGATAGTGATTTGGCCGAAATGTATCAGGTTGAGGTTAAAAGGTTGAATGAGCAAGTAAAAAGGAATATTGAAAGATTTCCCTCTAAATTTAGATTTCAGTTAACAAGAAAAGATTTAGTAAACTTGAAGTCGCAAATTGCGACTTCAAGTTTGCAACTTTCTGATTATGAGCATGGTGGAAGTAGAAAGCTCCCTTATGTATATACCGAACAAGGTGTTTCAATGCTCTCAGCTGTTTTACGAAGCGACATAGCCGTAAAAGTCAGTATTAAAATTATTGATGCTTTTGTTGAGATGCGAAAATTTATTTTTCAAAACGTTAATCTTTTCCAACGAATAAACAATATTGAGCAAAAACAAATTGGCGGTGATATTAAACAACTTGAAGCCAACAACAAAATAGATGCAATTTTAGACGCTATTGAAGAAAGAAACATTAAACCGCAACAAGGTATATTTTACAATGGGCAAATATTTGATGCCTACACTTTTGTTGCCGATCTTATACGGACATCAAAGCGATCAATTATTCTCATTGACAATTACATTGATGATACGGTTTTAACATTACTTACAAAAAGAAAGCAAAAAGTAGCGGCAAGTATTTACACCCATAAGATAAGCAAACAACTAGCCCTGGATCTTCAAAAGCACAATGCTCAATACCCGCCAATAATGATCAAAGAACTTCACAATGCACACGATCGTTTTGTGATTATTGATAAAAAAACTATGTACCATTTTGGAGCATCGCTGAAAGATCTTGGCAAGAAGTGGTTTGCCTTTTCTAAGCTTGATATTCCAATTAAGGATATTCTGGATAAATTGAATTAATAAACGTGGTTCAAGCAAGTGTGTTTTCATAATAATCCCAGGTGAAATCTAGGAAAAGAAGCACTTCCGGAAAATAACCACAGTCTGGTTAAATATCACTAGATCCCGAAGGGATCGAGTGACAGTATAAATATTTGAATTATGAAGTAAATATTTACTTCAAAAATTACATATCGTTAATCGATATTCATTATTCAAGGAGACCCCAGCGGGGTCTAACAACAATAACCCCGGATGAAATCCGGGGACATAAGTCTCCAAAACAAACAACCCCGAGCTTGTCGCCTGCCAGCCATAGCTTCAGCGAAGGCTGGAGGGGTTGAATAATAATAACCCCGGGTGGAACCCGGGGGATAGAAGCCTCCGAAACAAACAACCCCGAGCTTGTCGAGGGGTTGAACAAAAGGTGCCCTTCTTTTCTTTGCTTAACCAAAGAAAAGAAGCAAAAGAAAGTCAACCGCTGCCCTCCTTTAGCTAAAAATCCTTTTCATTCGGTAAAATACAAAAAGGCATCGCTACGCTCAACCCTTGTATTTTTTAACCCTCACTCAGCGAATTTTCTTAACGCGTCGTCGCGAGGCGGCATCTAAATATCTTTTAAGAAAGAAATATTCACATGCTTGATTTATATGTAAGTTACTGCACTAGTCAATATTTTGATCCTAAGGAACTTTCAATATGAAAAAGATAGATTTCCACGAAAAAGCAATCATCATCACCGGCGCATCCTACGGTATTGGACGAGAATTGGCACATCAACTTGCAGAGCAGGGAGCATGGCTTGTTCTTGCAGCTCGCAGTATTGAAAAGCTGGAAGAAGTTTCGGAAGAATGCGGTCAACTTGGTGGCCGGGTTATAACGGTACCGACGGATGTTTCCGATCAAGCGCAGTGCAAGAATCTGATCGATCAAACTGTCAAGGAATACGGGAAGATCGATATTCTGATCAATAATGCCGGGATCGCCTTGGCCACACGATTTGAGAATTTAGAGGACCTGAAATTATTTGAAAAAGTGATGGCAGTAAATTTTTTCGGTGCAGTTTATTGTACGCATTATGCTTTACCGTATTTAAAAGAAAGTCAGGGACGGCTCGTCGCTGTATCAAGTCTGCGTGGCAAGATCCAATCGGCCACAGCGGACGGCTATCCGGCTAGCAAACATGCCATGGCGGGATTCTTTGACTCGCTACGCAACGAACTGGTCAACAGGGATGTCAGCGTCACCATGATCTATCCCGGATGGGTCAGCAGCGGGATCAGCTCCCGTACACTGAAACCCGACGGCACTCAAAAAGGCGAAATATCCCGACACGAAAAAAAGGCTATGCCGGTGGAAAAATGCGCCGGGATCATTATCAAGGCGGTCACAAAACGCAAACGCGAAGTCGTAATGACTTTCCAAGGTAAGTTGGGAATATGGTTGAGAGCGGTTGCGCCGAGGGTTGTTGATAGAATGATGAAGGGAAAGACGAAATAGCTCGGAAGCTAAAAGCCAAAATGATCTCAGAACAAGGATTAACGATATCCGAAGTGCGAAGTAAATATACTCTTCATAAATCAAAAATCGTTGTTCTTTGTTCATTATTCAAGGCGACCCCAGCGGGGTCTAACAACAATAACCCCGGGTGAAACCCGGGGGACAGAAGCCTCCGAAACAAACAACCCCAAGCTTGTCGCCTGTCCAGCGTAGCTTTAGCGAAGTTGGGAGGGGTTGAACAGGAATGTGCTCTTCTTTTCTTTGCTTAACCAAAG
>Ga0307992_1002722_pt1 | contig 10008 bp, 9 predicted proteins | sample EllFjometagen133_FD_203162 | JGI IMG/M metagenome (GOLD analysis project Ga0307992, IMG submission 203162) | Marine microbial communities from Ellis Fjord, Antarctic Ocean - #133 | ecosystem: Environmental > Aquatic > Marine > Unclassified | place: Southern Ocean | collected 2014-10-08
TTCGTAGCTGTAAAGAGTTTTCTCTGAATAATTATTTGTTTGAAGATTTAGAAAAAAATCATCCAAATATGGCAAGTATGGATTTTTCATAAAAATTACACTTTTAATTCTATTATTTTTTCTTCTGTTTTGTATCTATAATTTTTAACAAAACGCGATAGGTGAGTACAAGATTTTTCAATTGCCTTTATGACCTTATGAAGCTCTACTTTGTTTGCAGGGAGTGATGAATAGTCTTTTGTAGAAAAATAGCTTAAAAGGGCCCTGAGAGCCACTAAATAGTAGTTTTGAGTCAGCTTTTTAAGAATTTTATTTGTTTTCAAATCTACATTATAATCTGAGAGAAAAACACGATAATTAGAGATATCTTGAGAAGTTAGTTCGTGCGGTTTTATGTTTTCCTTTTTAGTATCCTTAAGCCAAATCTTAAATTTATTTAAATAAGACTGATAATTCTTTTGAGTATGAATCGAAAACCCTTTTCTTTCACAATCTTTCAAGAAGCAGGGGATATGATCAATGATAGACTTGTTAGAAACCACCATATTGTTATTGACTTGTTAGTATAAGGGATATTATACCAAGTTCCTTATATCTATAATAACAAGCCCAATAGGCCTGTCAAGCACAATCCCCTTGAGCCAGAGGGTTATTGATCACTACTTACTAATAATCAATCATTTACTACTTATTACTGATCACTTATCATTGATTAATAATTATTTATCAATGATAAATAATTACTCGCGGTTGATTAATTCTTTGAATCTTTGCCAAAGGTTTGGAATATCGTCTTTCATTTCTTGTTTTTCTTTTTCAAACTCCTGCTGAACTTCAGGTTTTCTATTTTCAATTTCTTTTCCTAAAAAAGAATTAATTTTTTGCCAAGTTTCCTTGAATTTTAACTTGATATAAGAATTCCAGATATATTTAATCCAATCTATTGTTTTTAACAGGCCTTGTTTTGCACTTTCTATGATACTGCCTATTATATGGCCTGTAGAACTCTGAATTGACTCCCCTGCTGTGTCTGAAGCTAAAACGGGACAATACAAGGCAAAAGCCATAAAAACAGCTAATAAGGCTGATAAAAACGAAAAATAGAATATATATTTCATATATTATTAATCATGATAGAGGTCAGACCTCCACAAGGTCGTGGAGGACTGACCTCGGGGAGGGGGGGGTGATCATTAATCATTGATCATTGCTTTGGCTTGTTCGATTCTTCTAAGGGTCTTTTCCTTGCCCAAAATCTCAGCAACCTCAAATGGCCCGGCTGAAGCCTTTTTGCCAGTCAATGCCACCCTCAAAGGCCATAAAATCCGGCCTCTGTTCCCTGTTAGCTCGCCTTTATTGAGCTTTGCTAAATTTTCAGGACTTAAAACTTTTTCTAAATTTTCTTTGTGCCAATCTTTATCTTCCACAGAAGATAATAAGCTTATTAAATCATCAAAAGAACTTTGAATCTCTTTGCCAGACATATCTTTCCATTTAAGCAGTTCCCTATCATAATCCAACTTTTCTTTAAAGAAAAAACTGGTCAAATCTGTGATTTCGGAAAGTTGTTTTAACCTTTCCTGATATATTGAAATTATTGTTTTAAGTTGCTCAAACTTTATTTTCTCGTTTGTTGCAACTATTTTGTAAGTTTGAGAAATCAAGGTACCTCCATAACCTGGCGGATATTGCTCTGTTTCAAATACAGGAATTATTAGTCCTGCTTCAATTAGATAAGGTATACATAATTCAGTTAACCTTTCAATAGATTTATTACGAATATAGAATCCATTTAAAAAATCTAATTTCTTAATATTAAAAATTGCGCCTGATTTTTGCACTTTTTCAAAGGAAAAATCCTTAATTAGCGAAGGCAAAGAATAAATATCCCTTTCGGTGCCTGGATTCCATCCCAAAAAAGCCAAAAAGTTAATTATAGCTTCAGGCAGATAACCCATTTCCCTATATTCGTTTACAGATACTGCGCCGTGTCTTTTGCTTAATTTACTCTTATCTGGAGCCAATATTAATGGCAAATGCGCATATTCTGGATTAGGAAAATCTAAAGCCCTTTGTATTAATATTTGCTTTGGAGTATTTGATAAATGGTCTTCTCCCCTGATTATATGAGTTATCTGCATTTCAAAATCATCAATGGCTGCCGTGAAGTTATACAAAGCATTGTCAAAATCTTTAGCAATAACAAAATCCCCCATTAACTCTGAATTAAACTCAACTTCTCCCCTGATTAAGTCTTTAAATTTTATAATACAAGCAGGGGTTCTCAGTCTGATAACATATTTTTTACCCTGTTTTAAATTATCCTCAACTTCTTGTTTGGAAAGTTTTGAACATTTTCCGTCATAAAGCGCTGGTTGGCCTATACTCATCTGATATTGCCTTTTAGCCTCTAACTCGTCAGGAGTACAAAAACAATAGTACGCCTTATCTTCTGATAAAAGTTTCTCTAAATACTTTTTATAAATATCTTTTCTTTCGCTTTGTCTGTACGGGCCATAGTTGCCAATGTATTTTCCATTGCGTTCTTTATTTCCATCTTTTAATTCTTGGTTTTCAAGAATTTCTATTGGCCCCTCGTCCCATTCAATATTCAACCATTTTAGGCTTTCAATAATATCTTTCTCAAAATCAACATTAGATCTCTCTGTATCTGTATCTTCTATCCTTAAAATAAACCTACCTTCAAGTTTTTTGCTGAAAAGGTAATTAAAAAAAGCTGTTCGTGCACTCCCAATATGCAAATTGCCTGTTGGCGAAGGAGCAAAACGAGTTCTTATTTCACCGCTTTTTGTAAGTTTGAATTTATCTTCTAATTTTTTCGCTTCCATAAAATTATTGTTCATTAACTGCTTCTTTAGAAAAATACCAATTTAAGACTTCTTTTGCAATAGGCAAAGGAGCTCCTTGCACATCCTTGGCGTCTTCCACCATTATGGTTAAAACAATTTCAGGATCGTCATAGGGGGCAAATACTGTTATCCAGTTATGATAATAATGCGGTCTTGATGTCTGGGCGCTTCCAGTTTTGGCAGCCACTGCAACAGGCAAAGAATTAAATGAAGTTGCTGTTGCCTTGGGACTATTTTCGCCTGTAACTGTCTGTCGCATTCCTTGCCTAATAATTTCTATGTTTTCTAAATCAACAAAGTTTTCCATTAATATCTCTGGTTCTATGTCTTGACTTAGGTTTTCTTCCTTATCTATAATTTGCCTTACTATTTGTGGTTTGTAAAGCGTTCCTCGATTAGCTATTGGCACAAAAGCAAAAGTTTCTTGCAATGGAGTAATTGAAACATCTCCCTGTCCAATGGCAAGATTATATGTGTCTCCGTCCCACCAGTTCTCGTTTTTCACTTCTCTTTTCCATTCTGGGCTTGGTATCAGTCCTGCATCTTCTCCGGGAAGATCAATTCCCGTTTTACTCCCCCATCCAAATAATTCAAGATATTTTTTAATTTTTGATGGCCCTAAACCTTCTTGCTCTTCATATCCACCCCCAATGGTATAGAAATAAACATTACAAGATTCTGCAATCGCTTTCCTTATGTCAGTAAAACCATGAGTTGCCCAGTCGTTTTTCTCTGTAAAATTCTCTGGATTGTATTTATTAGGAATAATAATCTTACCTTTGCAGAAAATTCTCTTTAAAGGCGCGATTATTTTCTCTTCAAGTGCTGCTATGGCGATAAGAGGTTTGATTGTTGATCCAGTTGCATATCTGCCTGCGATTGCTCGATTAAAAAAATATTCTTCATCATCCTCGTCTTTTAAAAGTTTTTCTAATTCCTCTGAATCTGTGCCTTGATTGAATAAATTATTATCAAAACTTGGCAAATTAACCAAAGCCATAACTCCACCTGTTTTTGGATTTAACGCTATTCCAACCGCTTTTGTCGCTCCAATTTCCTCAAGTTTCTTTTCTAGTTCTTGCGTGATCTTTCTCTGTAATCCAGAATCCAACCACAATACCAAGCTTTTGCCTGATTTCGGCAAAGACGCAACCTCTCTTGAAATTTCATTGCCAAGAGCATCTTTTTCTATTTGCATTTTGCCCAAATTCTTCCTTAAAGCATCTTCATAGGACTTTTCTATCCCAGATATTCCAATATAGTCACGACTTGTATAAGTATCAGGGGAATTTTCCAATTCCTGGGCACCTATTTTCCCTGTATAGCCAATGATATGAGCAAAAATCTCTCCCTCTTTATAATCTCTAACTTCTTTTTTGTCTATTGAAAAACCAGGAAAATCAGCAATTCTCGCTTCAAGAACTATCAATTCTTCGTAATCAAGATTTTCAGAGATTAAAGCCATTTTATCTGTTTCTAAATCTTTTTCTTTATCAAGGCCAAGCTTGAACTCAAATGGATTTATTTTCTTTTCAACCTCAAAAGGATCTTCTTTGATTATTTTAGATACCTCTTCTATGTCTTGCCAGCTAATTTCATTTGACTTTTCTCGATTAAAGAATAAATCATAACTCGGTTTGTTGAAAACCAATTGTTCTCCTTGCGAGTCATAAACAACTCCCCTTGAAGCTTGGATTGAGCCGACAATAAACTTATTTCTGTCAGACAAAGAAAGATATTTATTATGTTCGATTGCTTGTAGGTAAAATGTTATTGCAAAAAGGGAAAGAATTAGAATTATAATAAAAACAAAGAAAACTTTCAGAATTTTCCTTGAAAGCAAAACTTCTAACTTTTTACTTGATATGCCAAAATCAAATTCTCTTTTTTGCGCTAATTTATCTAAAAAAACTTCTTGGGGTTCTAAGTAAGCTTTGCCCCTATTTTCAATTTTTCTGTTTTTAAGCTCTTTTGATAGACGGGATTTGAACATATTTTTTAAAAACTAATTTTATAAAAAGAGCGATTATTATTGCGATTGAGATATTAAATCCAATTAATTGGCTTGAGAAAACATCCAGAAAGAATCCGCCCGTAAAAGCCACTAATATTCCCGAGAAATTTTCTCTTTTTTCGAAAAGATTCCAAAGAACGATTAAAATGAATATGGAATTAAGAAAATAGAAATTATAATGCGTTAATATATTAAAATGAACAAAAAAACTAGTTTCAAGCAATGCTAAACAATAAAGAATTATAATTGAAATCGTAATTTTCTTCATAAACAGAAATTATTGTTCGGTAATTACAAACAAAAAATTTATTTCTTTAAGATTAAATTTAGATTTAATTTCAGCTTGCTGAAAAGGCTCTGTGTCATCTTTTCTAATTTCTGTAATTTCCCCGATTAAAAGCCCTGAAGGGAAAATACCTCCCAAACTACTGGTTACAATAAGGTCTCCTTGGGAAATATCTTTGTCGTGTGGCACAAGATCAAGCCAGATTTTAGAATTTCCTTTTCCTTCTATTAACCCAAAAGCATCCTTTTCTTGAATTTTAGCGTCAAGCGAAGATTTTTCATTAGAAATTAACATTACTTTCGAAAAATTATCATAAACCTTGCTTATTCTTCCTAATAAAATCTTTTCCTTTGTGATCACAGGCATCTTCTCTGCAATATTGTCTTGAGAGCCTTTGTTTATGATTATGAAATCTTGAGAAATGTCTTTTCCTATTATTTCTGCCAATGTTAGTTTGAATTCTTTATCAGTATTTACGTTTAGCGATTCTCTTAAAAATTTATTCTGCTCCTTAACTTCATTTAAAAACGCAATTTTTGCCAATAATTCTTTATTTTTAAGAGACAAATCGTCTATTCTGCCTTCTGTATCCTTTGTCCCAATAATCTTATGGAAAAATTCAGAAGAGCTCTCCCCTATTTTCCACAAAGGTTTTTGTAAAGGAGCAGATACTGAATAAAAAAATGTTTTTAAAGGTTTTTGAAAAAAACTTAACGCAAAAATAACTAAAACTATTAAAACAATTTTTATCAAAAGTTTATTTCTGCGCGACGCTCTGCTTGTTCTTGAAAGAGAAATCTTCATATTATTTCATATTGTTTTGTATTGTTTAGTATTATTTAATTTTACCTTTAAATAACCAAAAAAGCGAATAAAATACAAAATTCCAACCAAACATAATTGATTATATTGTAATATACCAAATTTTAAAAAGAAAAACGAGGTGCAATTTATCACACCTCGTGTTTATCCCGTTTAAAACGGAAATTTTAAAAAATTAGTTGAAAGAAAAGCCATCAATCCCATCGGCACTAATCTATAAATAGCAAGCTACCAGAACAACTGCCAAAGGTATTGAATAGCTCATTTATTTTGGGAAAATCGAGACTGTCGTTATCGGCGTTAAGGTAGAACGAATAATTGACGGACTGCCATGAGAAAGCGGCCATGTCCAAACCTGGCGTATTGAAATCACGTGCAAGGATATCTGGATACATTATCATAGAAATCGCTGTATCTATGCCAGAAAGAATAAATCCTTTTGGCAATGTTGACATCTGCTCGCGACTGGCGTCAATGGAAAAACCCTGCAATGGATTCGGGAAATGAATTGCCTTTACTGGCCCCTGTTTCATCCGCTTAATGAGCTGATTGTGCTGACTTCCGTCAACAATACTAACTTGGTTTTCCAGAGTGCCTTTTTTGAGGTGATTTGAGAACTTCCGATCACCAAAAGTCTTGACATAGCTCCTGCGAACTGCCTCGATATATTGCTCTAGAGCAATTCCGAGGTCATTGACCATGAGCTGTGGCAGAATCACTGGTAACCAAACGCCATTAGCAATGTTAGCGATTTGAGGATTACCCCGAATTAAAGCCAGTAAACGTTCGGTTTCCGTTTTGAGCTGTTCAGCGGTAATTCCGGTATCCCGGCCTAGACAACGGTGAAATTGCATAATGCGATTAGCATAATCAGCTTTTGTTTCCATCTTGGGCTGATTTAGCCAGAAATTCCGATCGGCGTTACAGACATTAGCTTGCAAACTTTCGGAAATCCGACGACCGTGTTTGTCAAAGAGTTTTTCTATAACCTCTTTGAATTCAGCTGAGATGTTGCCTGCAAGCAATTCTTTTGCATTCTTTTCACCTATAATGTTAATGAGCGCCTCAATTCGCCCTCTTGTCCAATCTGCGTACTTACTCGTTACTCGTTCCATGACTTCCTCCTTTTCAGACTAAAAGCCCGAAATTGAATTTTTCCTCTACTCGAGGATCGAGATTCTTTCTTTTGAAAGAATAATTTATTATAACATAATTATCTTAAAAAAGCAAAATCCCGCTATTAACGGGATCTTGGCGACAATCGTATCCATTTAGCGAGGGCTACCTACTTTCTTGCCTAAGCAATATCATCGGCCTTAGTATATTTCACTTCTGTGTTCGAGATGGTAACAGGTGGAGCAATACCAGTATAGCCCCCATTAAATGGATACGATTATTAATTTTCAAATTCAAAACAATCTAATGTTTTTAGCTAAAAACAAAGGGATAAAAGTCTTCATACTCTATGATTAGTAAAGGAAAATATGATTTATTAGTACTGCTCAGCTGAAGACATTACTGTCCTTACACTTGCAGCCTATTAACCTCGTGATCTCCGAGGAATCTTGCCTAACTATATTGAAGTTAGGTAATCCAGCCAAATGGCTGAATTGAATCCTAATCTTGGGAGGGGCTTCGCGCTTAGATGCTTTCAGCGCTTATCCCTTCCTGACATAGCTACCCAGCAATGCTCTTGGCAGAACAGCTGGTAGACCAGAGGTCAGTTCAGTCCAATCCTCTCGTACTAAGACCAACTTCCCTCAAGATTCTACGCCTGCGGTAGATAGGGACCAACCTGTCTCACGACGGTCTGACATATTACTCTTGTATTGCTACAAGTACGGACTATATCTTTCCCAAAATAGTTATTTTGGGACTGGCGTATTGTAGCAGGTTATCTGCTACCTCGTCCTTTCGGACTCAGTCTCTACGGGGACAATTTTATATTCCATTGAAGGAATTATATGAGGAGATATAATTTTAATCAACTTTTTAGCATTTTCAATATTCAACCTCAGTCGGAATTTATTTCTATCTTTGTTTATTGTTGTTAAAATTTTGAATTTTCTCCAAAAAATTTTCCTTAATTTCTCTTGTTCATCTATTGAGTAGTTTTGGGTATTAATAATAAACGAATTGCCTGTATTGCATCCATCGTCCATTACCCAAAATGCTAAACTTATTGGCGTTAAAATTTCAAACATTTCTTTTGGAACTATTTTTAGTCCATCTTTATAGAATTTTTGATGAAATTGTTTTAACGCTTTCAATGTAAGAGTATGGAAGTACCAAGAATAATAATTTTCATTATTCTTAGGATTTTTCCAACAAACTATCTTTTTCGGCGAACAAGAAATTAAATTTTTTAAAATCTTGTATTTCCAAAAAACGAAGTCTTTTTGCTTCCATCCATGATGAACTCTTAATCTCGCATTCCCACTTTCTGATCGAGATTCTAATCTTCCATCTCCCATTATGCAACCATCAATCATTTCTCTTTGAAAGTTAGAAATATTAAATTGTCTTCCCACGATATTATCCATTATTTTATTATACCATAAAATAAATTGGACTTCACCGTTATTAGCCAGTTTATACTGGGCTCATATTCACTTACCCAGCTCGCGTATCACTTTAATCGGCGAACAGCCGAACGCTTGGGAGCTTCTTCACCCCCGCGCTGTGATGAGCCGACATCGTTTTAATCCCATTATTGCTAATGGCAAGGACTATATCTTCACCCATTTTTATATGGGGTTGGCGTGTTATAACAGTTTGAACCTGTTATCCCTTGACTTTCGTCAAGAAGTCTCTACGGGGTCAAGCGTTTGTTTTACCTTGTAAAATACGCTGACTTCCCACGATATTGCCCATTATTTTAATTATATCATAAAATAATTAGGGTTTCACCGTTATTAGCCAATTTTTTCGTCTCATATTTATTAAAATATGAAATACAGTATTGCTACTATAACACCCCGATTTGTCGGTAAATTTTTTGAGGTGTCGAACAGGGCCGTTGATATGGGCTCGCGGGCCCTACTAACCTGTTATCCCCGGGGTAACTTTTGGCTGATGATCTTCGGATTTTCTATTAAAATCCATCGGTTCACTAAGTTCTGGTTTCCCAACTGCGCACAACATCCTGTTTGCAGTAAAGCCGGCTTGTGGCTTTGCCCGATCACTCCGATTTCCATCCGGAGCTAGCCGACCTTTAAACGCCTCCGTTACTCTTTAGGCAATTCTGTTAACCTTAAAACTTTTGGAATTTTGTATCTCATCGAAGGGATTATATAAGATTCAATCAAGTTTATAAATTTTTCTCCTGAACTTCCACCTAAATAAATCTGCTTTTTAATCTTTTGATTTCTTTCTTGATCCCTTGTTGTGGTCTCAACTCCAAATTTATTTTTGAGTATTTTTTGAAGTTTCTTTATGTCGTTTACTTCAAATCCTTGAGTATTGAGAAATACACCCTTATGTCTTTTAGATTTAATAGATCCATCGTCCATATACCATATTGCTAACCCTAAAGGAGTAATGTTCTTTTCTAAATCATTCGGTATAATCTTTTTACTTCCTTTATAAAATCTTTCTCTAAATTCCCCTAAGATTTTATGACCATAAGTAGAAAATTCATATTCCTCGTATGTTTTCCCAAAAGCTTTCACTTGTCTTTCTCTAGGTTTGGTTCTTACCCAATTTTTAAATTCTTTATAAATCCAATCAACGTAATCTTTTTGCTTATAGGTTTGCTCTATTTTTAACCTTCCTAATGTTGGAGTATGTTTTTCTAAATGGCCGTCTCCTAATAGGGTTCCTATTAAAATTTCTCTTTGTCTTTTGCTCAAAAAAAGAGTCTTTTTATATTTCTCAATTTCTCTATTTCTCATAATTCTTAAGTTTTAAGTCCCGGATTAGTTAAAGGGCACAAGGTTTTAACATTACCGGATCTTTAGGTCGCCCTAAAGTTCAGACTATATCATTGCCCTATAAAATACAAAATTGTTTTCTAT
>Ga0307992_1002723_pt1 | contig 10008 bp, 10 predicted proteins | sample EllFjometagen133_FD_203162 | JGI IMG/M metagenome (GOLD analysis project Ga0307992, IMG submission 203162) | Marine microbial communities from Ellis Fjord, Antarctic Ocean - #133 | ecosystem: Environmental > Aquatic > Marine > Unclassified | place: Southern Ocean | collected 2014-10-08
ATTGTGACCTTGCCTATACCAATGCAGGCAAGATCCAAGACAACAAAATGAACATCCTAAATCGATACCGAAAGATTCCCCGCACTTGAATATTGAAGAAAGGTCACCCCTTCTTTTACGCTATATTTAATCCCCTCAAGCCCTTGGGATCTTCGGATCCTGGGGGCTATTTCGTTTTATAGAGATCGTTTATGTGCAAGGCTTTGCGCTTACAACCCTTTATCCTCGTCATTTAATGTGTCTTGCTGAGCCTGTCGAAGCATCTTGGTCCAAGCAAATAAACTGCTCTGACTCCACCCCAACAAAACCCACCAACTATGACAAACAATGACTCCTCATGCCAATAAACACGTCGGGCAGGCTAAAATGGGCAGGCTATCCACCCAGGCATCGGGGCACCCCTTTCCATATATCCACATAATTCTTTTACGCACATTACCTTTTTTCAGTGATAGTGACTCTAATTGTCATGATATTGTAATTTTTAAAAATACAATTAAGTTCTATCAAATCAGGAATTAAATAGATGGAGATTATGAAATTATGCCATTGATAGAATGCCAAGAGTGCGGAAAAGAAATTAGCGACAAAGCTGATGCATGTCCTAAGTGTGGCGCTCCTACGAAGTTTGGGCAAAAAGAAAAGAAGAAAGAAAGGAATAAAAGAAGAAGTAATGTTCAAGGAGCTGGATGCTTATTGATTCTGTTATCCTTAATTCTTGGATTTACTGTCATCGGATTACCGTTTGCAGGCATCTTAGGGACTGTTGGTTTAATTATTGTAATAATAGGTTTATTTACAAACTGATAGATCAACATGTTAGTGGGCAGGATGAAAATTAGCTCAGCAATTCTTGGTATTCTCATAATTGCCAGCTCGTGTATCGGTTTTACATTAGATACTCTAAGGCTTAAAAACGGGCAGCAAATATTAGGTGATATTGAACTGACCCTAGCGAGTGGAGTTGTGTTTGAGCGGGTCACCTCAACAAAATCTGAAACATTTTTCTACAATAATCTTATTTCGGTGCATGCAGATACAGGGCTAGTCTGGCAGAGTTCAGACAATCTTTCCACTAGCGAGGAAAAACTTGATACGATAAACAGGAACAACACCCCTCGCCTCAAACAGGGGCTTGGTATGTTTCTAGGGATACCACAAATGGGGGTAGGATTCTCATACTTTGGATTCAGAGGAGTAGAGCAGCTGGGCTGGTATGGAGAATTTATGATTACATTGAGTGGTGTATCTGGTCGAGACAACTTTTATGATCATTCTGAAACTTGGGCAGGATCCACTTTGGGGGACTCTAAGGTAGGAGATCAATCTGAGCTTACAACTCTGCATATTGGGCGATGTTATTCATTTAGCCAGGATTTGATTGGATTCCTGGGTGCAGGTCTTTCCATAAATAATCACTATGCTAAATATTATGATGAGCTCGAGATTCTCTCTTCAGATGGTAATTACTTTGTGAACGCCGACGATGAAGGTGGGATATCTCCAGGATTAGTTGGTGGAATTATTATCAGTGTTGAGAATCCGTATGTGAGTGGTGGTACAATTTCCGTGAGCGTTCCACCGGTTAGTGTGCAGGTGGGGGTAGTACTTGGGTTCTAATTTGATGGAGCCTCCCAGACTAGATGAGTTGTCAATGATAGAGCTGCATGCTCTGCATGGTGTAATGTTGATGGTATAATAGAGGAAGGTTGATTATGAGAAATTCATTTTGCTTGGCGTTAATCCTGCTCCTTATCGGTTTCGGGTATCCTCAGGAATGGAAAGCTGTAGTATTGAAAGCTAAAACTGTAGAAGCAGGCAGATCTGGACAGTTGACGATTAAGCTAATTTCAGGTGATACTCTCAATGTTCCTGAAACAGACTGGTCAGAATCATGGTCGGAGGCTGTAGATGATGCTTTAAAAAAACAAGAATTAGAAAGAAGTGCCAGGGCAACAGCCGAACCTCCCTCCGATGAAACTGCAGCTGCAATGATTAGAGCCCGCTGCGCTGCTAAATGGCCTGATGATTATTCTATGAGAAAATATTGTGAGGATCAGCAATATGAAGCTCTACGGGCGCTTAGGGCAAGGAAGATGGAAGGGGCTCTCTCTAAAATTCGCGCCCAATGTGCAAAAAAGTGGTCTGAGGATTATACGATGAGAGATTACTGCGAGAAGCAGCAATTGGAAGCTTTACGGGCATTGAATTACTAGATGGTTAATCCTGGAATTGAAGAAATGTCCGCTCAGGAGCTAAAGGTTCTGAATACTGAGTTACATATGACAATATTATAGTTTCATGAGATGCGCATCCGGGATCTCAAACACCAATTCCTCCAGGATCATTTAACTGAAGCCATGCAACCGGTACAGAATATGATGAAGGAGATTGATAGGATTGTGGAAGGATACAGTGAACATACAAGCGAGTCTATTTCGGGAAGCAGCTCAAGCCTAGAGAGTTATGTTTATTATGAGAAAGTTAAAGTGAAAGGGAACACAATGAGTTGGAAAGACAAAATACCGGGTACATTTGGATCAAAGGACAAACTGTTCGCAGGCCAATACAATGATTGTAGCAGAGCCTCAAAGATGCTTGCTCAAGCAAATTCTGAAAAAGTAAGTTATGAAGAGTATTTGAAGGAAATTCAAAATTGGCTCGAGGCAGAGGGATGCACAAGCGATCATGTGACTGCTGAAATGAAGAAGGTAAGGGAATTAAACAGTTATTTTAACTATTGAGCACAATCTTAGATAATGGTTGTAATTAATTCAGGATTTGAACGAATTCGTTCAAAATCTCGGTTGCTTGGTCACTCCTAATTAGGCCTATCGTTCCGCTTCAACCATTCGAAACAAAAATGTAAAGAGGGGTAATTAATGAAAAGATCAATCAAGATAGCAAGAAATGTATTAATCGGATTAGTTCTGTGTGTTGGATTATTCTTAGGCGGATCATACGTCTATTTCTCAGCAACATATCCAGGAGAATACCTCTATAACAAGATCAATCAAAAAAGGGTGCCTGATGCAGATGATGTCAGCCAGCTTGCTGGTACATATACTGGTAAAGGATGGCATATTTATAACGTGACCATGGTCTTTAGCCCTGATGGCAGCTGGGAGTACACGGCAGCGCATCCCCAAACAGGGTATATTAAAGAACAACGTTCAGGATACACTGTGTATGAGGGTGGCAAGTTTCGACTGAAGCATGATAACTCCAGAGTAGATGCTGTTGCAAGCCTCACTCTAACCTTGGGCTCTCGCCCTACTGTTACATACAAAAGTATTGGTGGTGACACCTTTAGTGTGAAACGCTAAATGTAAACAAATAGTTTCACAACCCCTGAACTAGTTGAGATTAATAAACCTATTCGTGGTGCAAGGAGTTGTCAAAAAAGCAATTGTAAGTGCGAGGATGAGAAGCAAGTCGAACATAGATGGGAGGTCGCCTTCAATAAACCAGGAATTGAACACCAAAACTTTGACGAACACCTTGAATATCAACTTGAGAATATCTATGGAACCGATCATTCAATGTTAGCCACTAGTACTTTTCTTCTCATATCTTATGGAGTTCTAGTTTAATCGTATTTTATAGACAAAAACATAACGAGGCTGTCGAAAAAGCCCTCAAATAAATAATATTTAATAGCAGGAATACTTGTCCTGAAAGACCCTCACATTAAATGTGCAATATCCGGAGACTTTCGGACACCGATTCCGGAAAGTTTCGGACAGTGATTCCGGTTTTCACCGGACAGTGATTCCGGAAAGTTTCGGACACTTTCGGAGTATAGACCGGAATAATATTTTAAAGCCCCTTGCGACTCATACTTGTAAACCGCCCAGGACTCGAACCTGGAACTAGGTGTAGATATACTCGCCCCACTCGGTTTCAACCTTGCTCCGTGGGTTGTCTAGGCACAATATTTTTAGGAAATTGGTGTTTCTAAAAAAAGTTTTAGTGACAGCACGGCGTAGTGTTTGCTTAATATGTTGGATGCCAGTAAAGAGTCACTTATTCTTTAAGCGATCTTGTCCGAATTACTTTGACGACTTACAAGACCACAATTGTGCCAAATGTTCAAAATACATACTTTACTAAATTAGGATTACCTTTTTGACTACGAGAAGAAAGCATATGAAGTATATATTTTTGTTGTACTAAGTTATCATTAATCTAAATCATTATGTCTGGGAATAACTAAAGCGGGTCTAAATTATGAAACTTTCAATATACCGATTATCCTTATTAATACTGATTTTCACTCAATTTACAATGGCTGTATCTGAGGAAGTAAAACAGGTCCTAATGGTCTCAGTTACTGCAGAGGGCTTTAATTCAAATATCCAAGATCCAATCGAAAGTCGAATAATTTATGCCCTTAGGCAAACAAATCTTTACAATGTTATTGAGAGGAACGAGTTAAAAGTAATACTGAAAGAACAGGCGCTATCATTATCCGGGTTCATTAAAACTACATCAGCCCTTGAGGTCGGCGAATTAATTGGGGCTGAATTATCCATTTTAGGGAGGATTAATAACCTAAATAAGTTTTATACCTTCGATTTAAAACTTATTAATAACACAACTGGTATTATTATAAACTCCGTAAGTCTACAAATACCTCCCTCAACAACCGCCATCTTTAATAATATTTCGAAAGCAATTATGGAGTTAACTGGTTACACCAATTCACAAATAGAGCTAAGAGATATTCCAGTAAGAGAGATCCGCTTAAACCCATCCATAACTACTATTGCCCCCCAGGCTACATGTCAAGCTCATAATGGACCAGTAGCAGGATTACTATCACATAATCATATTTTCTATTCCATTGGTCAACTAGGTGAAATTAGTGAATGGAACCCTGCCAACAATTTTAGCAAAAATCCCATTTTTAAATATGCTCCCTGGAAATTTTTTAACAGTTTACTCACGCATTCTGGAGGATATTTATTTGTCACGGGTCTGGATGGGGTAATTTTCTTTTGGGATACAAATAGATGGGGCAATCCTTACCAAATAAACGCCTCTCATGAGATGGTAACTGCTATCACAAGCTCAAAAGACGGCTCTAAAATTTATTCTGCAGATGCTGGAGGGAACTTAAATATTTGGGATATCGACACACAAAAACTTGTTTCTTCGAAAACCATCTTTTCTGCAAATGTCTTATCTCTGCTAGAGAATGATGATGGATTGGGTATTTTTGCTTTAAGCGCAAACGGTAATATCGACCTATACCATTTTAAAACGAGGGAGCTAATATTTTCTGAGAATACGCGACAGGTTGATAATATAGAACTAATTAATGCTCTTCGCGGCAATACTCTAATCTCGGTAAATAAACAGGGCACGATACAGACTTGGGATAAATCACCGTACTCTGAGACAAGATTTGTTGGTAACCGATGGTTAAAGCCTGGGATTTCTTGGCGCAATATGGTATCCCTAAAAGAAGGAGAAGTTACGGCTGTCTCATTCTCTCCTTCTGAGGATATTATGTCGATTGGATTTGATAGCGGCAGCTTGATTATAATTGATACCATGTCAGGCAATATTCTTGCGCGCAATAATCAATCCAGGGCCACTGTAACAGCTATCGAATTCTTAAATGATCAACAGTTTATTACAGGACACAAAGATGGGAATATTGTATCCTGGCTCATCAATTAAAGCAGTATTAAACTTTTACTATTTAGGTTAGGGAATGAGAACCAAATAAAGAAAAGGAGTGCTGCTAGCACTCCTTTTCTTTATAAACTACTTTATTATTCGACCTATTTCAGAAACGAAACTAGACCAATTTTCTCTTTCTTCTCTGCTTTCACCTCCGTTACAGGTTCTGTCAAACTTGCTAGCAAATATGACTTATCATGCCCAGCCGTAATGTTAATTACAGCTGGAATAAACCCATCCCGAATAACTTTCAGTGAACCGGAAAAGTCTTCAGAGATACCTTCAATGTGTAGTTCACCTACGACTGATACAATTGTAAAGGGAATATTCGAATCGTCAATATACAGCCTGTATTCTTCATCTGCTGTCGTTGGAAAAGGATCGAAATAGATTACAATTCCCCTACCTGCCATAGCCTGTATATCAGGAAGCGTTACGCTGACTTTCTGTCTGGCCTTTTTAATTTCTACAGTATCAGTGAATGCAAACACCCTCACAAAATGTTTACCTGGGAAGGACTCTTCCGCCCTCCCATACGCATTTACAATATATTTACCTAGAGGTAAGTCTTCATAGTAAACACTTTTATTTTTATCTGAAATATTGCCGCTATTGTCGGTATAGATTGTATGACTTATTCTGTTCATTACGCTATTACCACTCACTATCCGATCAGAGCTAGCTTCACTTTCTACATGGTATACTTCATAGCCAATATTATTTTGAATATTATTGATTTGAAGATCACCGAAAGCTGGTGGTGGTGGTGGTGGTGGTGGTGGTGGTGGTGGTGGTGGTAACAACTTGATTGGGAATGCCGTACCTCTTAATGCCTCTACCGTTATCCTGCTCTCATAATACTCAGCTTCTTTATAATCTTTAAGATAGACCTTGAAGTAATAATCCCCCTGGAGAAAGTTGCTTCTCAGTTTTCTATCATATGGTGTTGATATAAGCATATAATGATCGCTTCTAACAGTATCATCATGAGCATCTAAGGGAGGACTGATGCCCATCTCCTTGAACGAGGTGGTCACCGCTAACTCTAAGTCCTTATCAGAAGTATTGACAATCTTCCCGCCTACCATTGTTTGCACTGGTCTTAGCACTAAGGTATTCCAAAGTACCTTATCAAGACTCGTAGAATCCGCGTAAATCACGATATTCGAAAGAAATGGATTTAGAATATCAACCATCAAGTCATCAATGGCGGTATTAATAGCTTCTCTGATTGAATTTAGTTGTGATAATTGTATAGTAATTGATTTTGAACTGATGATATCTTGAGTGGAAACATCGATTACCTTCAGATCAATTTCATATTGGATACCCGCTCCATACAGTGGTTCAAGCGGATTTCCAGTACGCCTCATCCCTCCGCCGATTACATTTATTTCACCTAACATTATATAGTCAGTCTCTTGGGGATATGCATAAGATTTCACCATTTGCATTACATCTTCTTCAGACATCCGACTCTGAATTGACTCCCCAGCAATTTTCATTTGTTTATATTTAGCTACAGCAGATGTCACCATCGCAGATATGACCTTTGGTTCGATCATTTGCATAGTGATAGCATTTTCTAAAGATCGACTTCCTTCCCCTAACTGAAGAGAGGAGGAAGCGTTTACTTTTTCCAGGTTATCCTGCAATACCGTAGTGCTTGAATCATAACCAACAAAATGATAAATGTACATCATGGGTGGATCAGCTGTGGTAAAAGAACTTGCACCAAATAAGAAGCTCGCCACCAGCAACAAAAATGTAGTTTTAAACCTCATTACTTGCCTCCTTTCAAGTTAGACAGCTCACCGGCATAAATTACATCTCCAGAATCTAGATCAATCACCCTGTACCCTAAAGCAACTATCTTATAGGCCGAATTATTCGAATCCATATTTTCGTATGGGATGAGATTATTATACAAGATAATTATGTCTACACCAAACTCAAGTAGCTGTTCCCAGTCATCTAGATACAAGGGATTTAGATTAAACACCTTATCATCATACATCCAAGTACGTTTCAGGTAGAGTGTTTTGAGCTTCTCATAAACGAGATAACTATTTTCAGTGCTGCCCTTGACTAATGCAGATGTAATTCCTTCCTCAATAGCAAGATGCATTTCATTGTAATTCTTACGATTTTGGCTATAATTATTTGAAGGAATGGCCTGCTTATCACCATCAACTATCAATATCTTTTTTCCCTTTATTATATCATAGTCAAATGAATTGGCAAACTTCTCCGCAACAGTATTATGATTTGAAAACACACCATTATCTTCAGTATCAACAAAGGGGATCACATCAGAAAACAGAACACTACCGTTTTGCTTTGCATCGATAATTTTGATAAAAAGACCCTCATCTTTAAGATATCGATACATAATAAGTTCGGTGCAGCCTGTTGCAGCAATGAACTCATCCCACTCCTCGTAAAGGATTGGACTTGTATTAAACACAATACTATTATAAACAGCAGGATATTTAAGTTTGAACCCAGCAGTTTTTTCCAGCAGGATTGCTTTATCTCTATTATATTTATCATTATCAATCAACCCGGATACCAAACCGTTCTCAACCGCCATCATCAATTTAGAGGGAGCGTCCTTGTAGTCTCCAGTAATATTGAGAATGTCAATATTCAATACAGCGGCATTTGAAAGCCTGCTATATAGCGCTTCAGGAAATTCATACCCGCTTACTATTGTATACGTACGGTCGTATTCTTTTATATTTAAACTACTTAATTGTTCAAGTTTTCCCCCACTCTTAATTACTGTTGAAGCAAGAATTTTCATTGTTTTCAGATCTACCATTCTAAAATATATGATAACTGAATTCAAGGTTTCAGAAAATTCCATTACTTGGTATTCCAACAGGAGAGGTGCCTTATAATCTTTGGATATAACCAAATCATCATCCAGGTCGATTCCATGCATATAGAATGCATCCCTTGGAGAAGTCCCAACAAATTCATCTGAATTACGCCGGGCAACAAAATCTAATTTCTCTGAGATCTTATATCCACTGGACAATAGACCTTTGATCATTCCATTTTCTAAAGCCAAATCCCATTGATCCATATTATTATAAGGCCTGCCGATTGCAAATTCATCTACCCTGGCCAAGAACAAGCGACTACTCTCATATTCTGAGGAGATTTTATTGAGAAATGAGGTGTATTCTGCAGAATTCACAACTGCCTGTCCAAGTTTACTAACATCCATAAACCTTTGTACTTTTTCCAGTAAAAGCGTGTCATTTTGTGGTTCAGATTCAGTGGAGCTTATTGGCGCTGAACATCCTGACCATAACAATATGAAAAAGAGCAATACTCCATACCGTGATGTCATTGAATAATTAATTCGCATCTTTCTCCCCTTCTTCAGCCTAATTGTGGCCGTGTAAGTTTTTTTAGCACATTAGAACAACTTCGAGTTAATGATAAGTGGGACTTCATTGGTTAATGCGCTGGTAAAAATGAAGACAGTACTTTTAACCCTTTGGCTTACCAATAGTCACATAATCCATTAATTCAGAATACTGGAAGGTAACTGCATTTGACTCAGTAGCAAGTGAAACAGACATGGAGAGAATCAGAACAAACCTTGTTCCTTAAAAACGCAGACAATAAAACACTCGCGAATCTCCACATCGCTTACTAAAACACCCACGATAGAAAGAAACTGACCAATTTCATCGTCCTGAAAATTGATCATATTGACTCTGGGAAGTAACCACGTTGCGTATAGCTACCTAGCTTGATGTAATCCCACCCATTTTAGTACCAGTGTGATACCGTCAATACCTCCCGGAGACTTTTCATTATATTTGAAGAGATACATTGGAGGTAAAGGTGAACAGTGGACTTCCCCTGGTTTAGTAGACACCTGATAAGATAAATTCAAACGCCCCTGCATTTTTAAATCAGGGGCTTTTTTAACACTGGACACTTTTTGGACACCTGTCCCTGTAAGTGACTGATACATAGGACGAAGCAAGGTACTGAAAATCCCCGTGCGAATTCAATCGTTGTAACACTAGTAATCTACCCAATCCCAAAAACACAAATGTACCATTAAAATGGACCAATGGTACATTTACAGTACATTTTGGAATCCGACCCCTCGAACCCACAAAAACAAAAACCCCTACAAGCGTTAGCCAGTAAGGGTTTCATGTGTGTACACCGCCCAGGACTCGAACCTGGAACCAATTGATTAAGAGTCAACTGCTCTACCAATTGAGCCAGCGGTGCAGTCAATCGGTACTCTCCTATGCGCCTATTTCATCTTGCGATGAAAAGCTC
>Ga0307992_1002724_pt1 | contig 10007 bp, 5 predicted proteins | sample EllFjometagen133_FD_203162 | JGI IMG/M metagenome (GOLD analysis project Ga0307992, IMG submission 203162) | Marine microbial communities from Ellis Fjord, Antarctic Ocean - #133 | ecosystem: Environmental > Aquatic > Marine > Unclassified | place: Southern Ocean | collected 2014-10-08
TTTTAAGTTGTATATCTGGATGCTTTTTCATTATATCGTCTGCTGACATACCTTCAGCTTTCTTTATTGCGTTTGCTAATTCTGCTGGTAGTTCTTGTATAGCTATTTGTTTTTTAACATCAGCATTCATGATCTTAGCTTTTGTCTTTGCATCAGCCTTCTTAGGTTCTATCTTAGTTGTCTTTATATTTTTATCTGCTACTTGTTCTACTGGTGCTTGTTTTGTTTCTACTTGTTTCTTTATTTCTGCGTCTGCTTTTACTTGATCTCGTAATTTCTTTGGATCATTTAGTAAATATCATTTACCAGACTCGTTTCAATTTGCATCTATATATGAGTCTACAACTGATACTCTAGCCCTTATTGTTTCATCTCAATTTAATCTAGCTTGTTGTAGTCTATAGTTTCAATCTGTTATTACATACTCTCATAATTCTGTTATAGTTTGTGGATTAGTATTCATAACTATATCTAAAGGTTCTGTAACCTTTCTACCAGCCTCTGTCACAGATTGTATTGCATTGGTTGGTTCTCAAAACTTTAATTGACTTACTGGTACATCCATTTCTATATATTTTCATTCTGGTCATTCTTTTATATTTGATATCAGCTCATCTACAGTACCATACTTTTCAACTTCTGTTACTATAGAATCATTGAGTTCAGTTGTTTTAGTTTCTTCTGTCTTTACTAACTCCTCTGTCTTAGCTAGTTCTTCCTTAGGTTTTGCTGGCTCTAATCATTTAAGGATATATTTCTGTTCTTTTAGTTTAGGTTTCTTTGGTTCAATTCAAAATAGTTCAGTATCTACTCATGCTTGTAATTTCTTTTCACCTTTTACTACTTTCATAAATTCTCCTCATTGTTCTTTAGCTAGTTTATAGAACTCTAGCATAGTATCTCTCAATGCTCCTAATGGCGAATCAGGATCAGCACTTACTATTTCGTTTTGTATTCTTTTGTTTATCTCAGCTAATGAATTCTCAGTACCTAATAATTCTGTAGCTGCTCTATTTGCTTCTTGATACTTAACTATATCAGGGTTTGATCAATCATGATGGGTCTCAGTTAATATCTCTCTCTTCTTTGCGTTTATTTGGTTTTTTGATGGCATTGGTCACTTGTAATTCTCACCAAATAATACCTTTATATTTGTATCATAACCTCTTACTAGAGCTTCCTTTAATACTAACTCAGTAGTTATAGATTTAAGTTTTCATTTCAACTTACCAAATCATTTAGCTCACCAGTGTAGTAATAGACCAAAGTCTAAAAACCCTAAAGCCTCTTTCACGTTCTCTTCGCTTACTCATAATTTTATCATTGTTCTAACTATTCAGCTATCCATTTGTTCCTCTACAGCTCATTCCAAAACTCTCATTCATCATTCCATTAGTGGTTTAGTAAGAGGATTACGTGCTGCCTCTTCCATCAATATTGTGAATCATGGTAACAAAATATTGAATGTGCCTCAAAGTCATCATAGAACTGTGGTCATGATATCATCTGACATTGTTGTATCCTCAACTCATTTAAGTTTATATTTTTCCTCAACAAAAAGATTTGCTGCTTTATTGACTAATTTTATTGCTCAGTCACCAGCCTTTAACATACTACGTTCTATAGTATCTAGGAATCTATCTCATATACCTTTACCATCTGCATCCTGTCAGAATGCTGGTAGTACTCATGATATACCTCAGAACTTAGTATTCATCATGTCTTTAATAGATGGAGCTTCTCACTCTGTCATACTTGTATCCTCATACTTTGGTGTTGTTTGATCTGTACCTCGTGTTGTTGGTGTTATATTGTCTGGCTCAATAGTTTGTGTTTTTGCTTTAGGTGTTCATGTGAATGTAAATGAATCTTCGTCTGTAGGTGCTGATTGTTGTGTAGACATCATTGGTTCTACCTTTTGTTGTAATCACTTTGTCATTGGACTAGAAAAATCACTACCTATGGCAGGTTTGTTTACTCAAGCAACTCCACCTAATTGAGGTAGTCATTGCTCTAGTTGTTTCTTTGGGTCTGATGACATTCAGTATACCATAGTGTATATTTAATTTAAAGCGTTTCGTATTCTTCTAGACTCTCATTTACTAAATCATTTGTCTTCTATCATATCTCTTACAGTATCTTTGTCTGTCTCTTCGTTTATTACATACTCAAGTTTGGCTATCATTGTTTCCTCTGTATCTTTATCTGAGAATTGTCCAATGATATACGGTAGAGCATTATCCATATCTGCTATCAATTCATAGAATACTGTCTGTGTTAGTGAATCATCAAATACATTATCTAGCTGTATATATACTCAATGTATATCTTCCATAGTACTATTCTTGTTTAGGTATTTACCTATCGTTTGTTCTGTTATACTATTAGCTATGTTTGTCTTTGTCTCTCACTTCATTCATAATGATTTAAGTTTCTTAACAAGATCTGAATATTTCATACTTCATTCAACTATACCTCATAGGATTCTATCTACTCCACTTGTTGCAGTAGACCCTCATGTCTCTGGCTGTGCTACAGTAGGATCAAAGTATCATTCTATTTGATCTGGTCTTAATGCTTTACCATTTTCTTGGTTTCTAGTATGTACTGTTTGATCTCAATCCCAATTAGATTCTACTATATTTACTGATCCATCATCATTGATTCATGTAACTATTCCTACATGTCAGTTATCAGGCTTAGTAGAACTCTTTATAATTGCTAAACTTCATATCCTAGCATCTTGGCTATTGATTATATTTTGTTTCTCTTCTCGTGTATTAGTTATTAGGTTTGCATCTCAAGGTGCTTGTACTCATATCCTCTCTAGATAATCGTTTCCAAACTCTCAACATTCTCATCTCTCTAATACTGTTCACTCTGCATAAGCTGGATCAGCAAAGAACTCAGCTGATTTAGTTTCTAGTGTAGCTTCGTCTACTGAATTGTAGTTATTTCATTGTCGTCATGTCTTAGGTGCTTCCATCTTACCTATAGATACTAGGTATTCTTGTAGTCACATACCCATTCTATCTGCTGTTTTACTTGCTGTATCTAATTGGTCGATTGTTAATCATGTTTCAGATCAGTCTCATAACTGTGTAGACTTAAACGTTCATTGTGGATCTGCTGGATCATATGATATAAGTGTTCATGTCTTTGAATCATAATGTGTAGTAAGCTCAGAAGCGTATGGTATCTTATCTCATCATGGTGTAGTCATAAACTCACCATTACCATCTACATAAAATTTCTGTGCTTTACTTGTTTGCTCATTCACTATATTTTTGTTCTTTACATATTGTTCTCACATTGCTATCTCTTCGTTTGCTTGTTTCATTATGTACTCTCTAGCTGCTCTATTACTAATAGCTATGTTTGCTATACTAGCATCTAAATCATCTATAACTCTATTTTTTACCATTTGTAGTTCTTCCATTGTATCTATCTCTTCTCACTCTGCATTGAACATATTTATTGCTTGTTGTGTTAATTGTCATACTTGTTGATCTAGTTTATCTTGTAGTGCTGTCATTTGTTGTTCAAATTTCTCTGCATCAAATTCAACTCATAGCCTTCTCATTTGTGCTGAATTAGATTCCATTTGTTTCAGTCTACTGAATGTAGTCTGTGCCATACCTATTTGTTTACCAATAGCGTTTAGATGTACACTAGATACTCATGGCTGTCCTCTTTGTCATAAGTATGAGCTTTGTTGTATAAGTGCCTCTAATTGGTGAGCTGATTGTTCTATTTTCTCACTAGATGCTATACCAGCATTCTCATTTGCTATTCTAGTATTCTCTGTATTTATATCATTTAATCTATTTGCTTCTGCTTCTGCTTGGTCTTTTTCTTTTACTAATTGGATCTGTTCTGCTGTCATGACATCTCACTCTAAATCTCTTATATCATTGTCTTCTTCTTCTGTTGAATCAAATGCTCCCATTCTAGCTGCCATAGCTTTCTCTGTATTGGCTTTGTCTTCTGCACTAGATGCTGTATATCATTCATATCATGATAGATATTCTGATGCTGTCTTACCAGCTGCTAAAGCCTCTTGTGCTGCTTTATCATCCCTGTCATCGAATTGTGCTGAAGTCCATCACTCTGTATTTACTCTACCATATTTGTTTTGGTCTTTTGTTAATAGACCTACTTTTAAATCATCTTTATCGAAAATTGATTCACCTTTACTACTAGTAAATCAAACATCAGTTTTAGCGTTAGTAGCTTTATAGTTGGTTCAACGTTGAAGTCATCCAAGTTTTTTCACTGGAGTTACCTTATTATTAGAGCTAGAACTAGATCAACTAGATCAACCAGAGTATGTATACCTAAGATAATCTGGTATATCCTGACCAGGTGCTGTATCAGTATATCAACTAGAACCTCAACTAGAACCTCAACCAGAACTACTATATCAACCTCAACTAGCACTATATCATCAAGCTCTCATCATCCTTTTTACAGAGCTATTACCAGCCTTATATGCTTTTGATTGAGTACTTTTACTAACTCATTTCATAGCACTATTTAGACTACTCTTTCTACTAGAGTAACTTTTTCTTGAACTTTTCTTTGCCATATGGTTTCTATTTTTAGAATTAAATTTATTTAATATTTTTATAGTCTGCGTCTTTTCACTTAGTCCTATATTCATCAAGACAGGCTTCAATATATGTTTTCATTTTTGTTTTTTCTGTAGTAGTTCAAGACATCAATACATTTATTTGGTCGTGTTCTTTATACTTGCTTTCTATCTTTTCTCTGCACTCTTTTTTCTTAATAAGTTTTAATTCATTATCTGTATAGACATACTTTTCAACAACTATATCACGCTCATTATTTATTTTAACAATTTTTTTAACCATTTAAATATTTTATAAAATAAATTAGTTTCAAACATTAACTTGTAATGAAACATCACTAACCTCTACTTCTGTATCTGCTATAGAATATTTAATAGTAGTAGCTTTTATATTCGTTGAGTTTGTGTATGTACTAGTGTGACCATATACTCTTATAATATCTCAATACTTTACATTAAGAATATCGTTGTCTAAAGTTTTTTCTGCATGATTTACAGTATCACTATCAATTTCTACATTGTTTACATCTATTCTACAAGAACAAGTATAATCTCAACTTGCATGTATAACTTGTGTCATATTAATATCAAAGTTTTGTAATATTCAAAACTCTGTATCTAATCAAATAATTATCTCTTTTAATAAACTATAATTTAATGTTCATACATTTGATGTTGCACTGCCATATACAAGAGCAATGTCAGTTCAAGCTATATATACTTGGTTATCAATAAATTTATTTAAAGTTATTCAACCTCAATTTATATCTTCTCATATACATCTAATTAATCAAGTGCTTGGTGCTGTTATACTAAAAGTTCATTTATCTGTTTCATCTGTATTGTTTAAATAATATTTATCATATATTGTAGGAGAACTTTGAACAAATAATCATCATACTTGCATTCCAACACTAGCATCAGCTGACCCACTTTCAATTATTATTCAATCACATCTATTTAACCAAGTATATCTAATATCTGTTAGCCATACTTTGTCGTCATCTAATCAATCTAATAAAACGTGATTTTCATTATACTCATTTATAGTACAATTTGTTACATAACCATAGTCGCTTGTAGAAGCGTCCATTCGTATTTCTAATAAATCTCAAGGAGAGAACGCTGCTAAATCTATTGTATATTCTGTAGTTCCTGTTCAAGTATGTCATTGACTAGCTACAGACACTCAATTTCTTTTAAAATATATAATTGCTGTTGCTCAAGCATCATTACAGTGCATTGAAAAAGTTGCAGAACATCGTCATTTATTAAGTGCTGTTATATATATTGATTTAAATGTATCTCATCTATTTGCCGTAGCTGTTGTTATACTTCAAAGGTTTGTATTTGTTTCAGTACAAGCTATTAAATAATAATCACTTAAATCAACAGCACCTACTCTATCTAAATCTATATCAACATAAGTATAATCTCCAACTGGGTATTCATCGTATTCTGCAAAATATAATGCTGCTAAATCTATATCTCAAACTAAATCAGCATTAGCTATTGTTAATGTTGTATTTGCATTTTGTATATTTGTAAATTCTGCTGTTATATCATCAGCAGGTGTTCATTGTTTTGTTATATTTATAGTATATTGTTTTAATATTCAATTTGTTGTATTAATTCTCATTGCATAATTTTCGTGGTCACTATCAATACCAAACAAATAGTCATCTGCTCAAGCTATTTCACTTTCAGACGCTTGTTTACCCCAAAATACAGCTCATTTTCAATCTCCTGCAGTTACTGTTTCTCAAAGTTCAACTATATTTCTATTGGAATCACTCAACAATGGTACTAATGCCGCTCATGAACTTCATATATCGTTACCAGCCGCTACTTTGTTTAACTGTACTTTTCCTGCTACCGTTTCGTTAGCATTCACTACCGCACCTGTTGCGAAATTAGTCCAAGCTCATCCTATATATTGCATGTGTGTTCCTATATCTGAGTCATATACTATGTAACCATTTACTGCTGTGAGTGCTGTTCTCTCTGCTGTTGTTAAACTAGGTGCTCCAAATCATTTCTTTGCTCATGTTAATATAATTCATGCTTCTACTCATGCTCGTGTATCTAGTCATGTATGTGAATCAGTTCAAGTGAAAGCGTTATCTCAACTAAATGTATTATCTCAACTGAATATATTATCTTGTGTCGATCCAACCATTTGGTCGTGCATCTCTACTAATAATACTGGTGTTCATGCTATCCATGATTTACCTGTACCTGCTGTCGATGGTACTGCTGTCTTACTTAGACCTCTAGTCAATCATGTGATAGTCGTTCCTGATCTTCCTGTAAACGAGATCCATTCCTCTTGCGCTCAATTATTAAGATAAAGTCTACCAGCCGTTACGGTTGGAATGACAGCCACTACCATACTTGTGGCAGTAGTTGTTAGTTTAGCTCAGAGTATGGTTCTAAATCCACTCTCATATTGTGTCATTGACTATTATTTATTAATTAAATTAAGCTGTTAGGTTGGTAGCATACGGTGTTACTATCTCTATCTTAGGCATCACATTTTTCAACCTAACCTTTCATGCTACTGTATCTTCTGTCCATCTTCGTTGTACTTTTTTTAACTTAGTATTCAGGTTTCATTTAGTCCTTAATATATCTATCTCATAATAATCATCATCTACTGCTGTACCTCATCATGTTCCTATAGTACTTGTTCCTACAGTTGTTGTCGCTATACCTCATGAACTAATAGGTATATTATCTGAATCTACTAGTTTTGTATCTACTAGTGTTCCATCCGTGTATATGTATTGGTAACAGTTCGCTAATTCGTTTATATCTAGAAGTGTTCTACTCTCTCGTATGATTTTCTTGAACGTAGGCTCACTTATAAAGAATTCCTTTGTCCTGTATTCAAACGGTATTGGAGATCATTCATCATCTTGTCCATACTCATTTAAGAATACTTTTGCTTCTGTGTTACTTGTCGTGTAGTTCTGTCATTTGAATCGTACTCAATCTGTATAATATACATTAGTATCGTGTAAGAATTTGTTTTTGTTTGTATCATATACTACTACTATATCGTTTACAGCTCATCCTAGTGACATGAAGTGTCGTTTGATAAGTTTTGTGTCTGGCTCAAAGTAGGCAAATGCTTTGCTTTGATCAGGATCTATTGTTGCCATAAGTTTAGATATACCTGAATATGGTCTATCACTTACTGGTAATGTTTCAAATCAATATATGTTTTCTCCTCTTGCTAGTTTGTTAATTGATAGAGAACTAGATAGATAGTATACATCGTTTCCTGTTGATACTATGCACTTGTGATTGTATGCTCATTCTGTCACTGCTAGTTTTCTATTGGTATAACTTATTATACCTGCTGTGTCTGTGATATCAGCTGTGTTTGTTATCGCTATCGTATTCTTAGTAAAAAAGAAAATTGCCTCACTTACTGTGGCTATTCATGTCATTGGCTCACCAAAGGTAAACTGATCACTTCCAATATTACTAAAATCACCATATACGTCTCATACACTCTTATATACTACATTTGGATTAGATGTTACTCAACTAATAAACATAGAGCTATTGAATGTTACTCCAAATGATGGTGCTGCTGATGGTGTTGTTGTTATAGTCCATGCTGCTGTGTCTGTATGTCCTACTGTATTTGTGAACTTAATTGTCATTCAATTACTCAATACTTGGTATCCTCATGTGATTGCTACTCATGCTGCTCATCCTCATCCATCTATTGTCCATGCGAATGTATCTGGTGTAGCTTCTGCATCTATTGTTATTACAAACACATGGCTTGTATTACATCAATAGAACTTCAGATCGTTTAATCATAGCTCACTAAATGATACTGTACCAAATCAACTCGTTACTGCTGTATAGGTTGTATCTGATAATGTACACATATTGTCTGATCCATTCATACAATAGATAAGGTCTCATACGTTTACAAACTGCATATTGTTGTCACTAGCTATAAGTGCTGCTGTATTTATTGGTACTATAGTAGCTGATGTATCTAATGTTACTAATTTATTTGTTAATAATGCTGTCACTGTACCTACTGCTGTCTCACAATCCATAAATGTTGTACCTCATACTCAGCTAATGTCTGTACCTGCTGTTCATGCTGTAGTTACTGTTATTGCTGATGAACTTGTTACATCTACTGAACTTATTATGAAATGATCTGTTGATCGTGTTACTGTTTCTGTACTAGATGTTTCTGCTCTTATAGCTGTTTGAATAGTTGTAGCTATTATAGCCATTGAAGCATTACCTGTAAAGTCTATTCATGTTATATCTAATGCTGTTCAGTCTATTGTTATTTGAAATGCTCAATCTGATACTGCCGCTCGTGTAGCTACTACTGATGTAGCACTAGTTCATCCAGTTAAATAAGCTGATGTATATGCTTGGTTATGTCTTACTACTAGTCTATCATTTGCTGGTACATCTCTAAGATATGATCCTATTCATCTAGGATAGTCTCATGTTGTAAGTTGTGCGAATAGATCATGTCATGGTCTGATCACTATACTCTCACCATCTAGTCTTGCATTTTTTAGGTATGGAGAAGAAGATGGATCAGAATTTATATTCTGAACGTTATCTATCATTCAACTTGAAAATATTCAAGCCTTCTTACTTAGTTCTGTATATTCTGCTGATGAGTATGACACTACTGATTGTTGTTATGTTATAAATTATTTAATGATTCATATGATAATAGCTTTCAATGCATTTACTTCTACATGAGTATCTCAGGCTGCTCTTAGCTTAGCTACTGTTTTGTCTATCTTACATTCTATTGAGCATCCTTCTACTATTGCTGGAGCTTCTACTTCTACTACTTTAGTTTTTCTCTTTATAGCCATTATATATAAGGTTAATTGTAAATCCCTCTTTCACCCTGCCTAACCCTATGTGAGGCTAGGTGAGTACCATATTCTTATTTTAGTGTACTTGACATTTATTTACTATATACAGCTACAAATAACTTACGGAGTTCTACCGCTATGTACATATAACCCACTATCTAGAATTTGTAGCCTATGATGTACAATTAGTTTCATGAGACCTATCGGTCAATCCGCTATCTGTATGTGTATATATCCCCACCAACGTCTTGATGGGGGTTACACAAACCTGATTGATCATCTGCAGATGATGGCTGTGTAACTGAGTTAGGGAATAAAAGTTTTGAGTCTTGAAGCAATTAAGCCAAGTCTCTCTCTCCTTTCGGAGCTACTTGCAGTTTAAGGTCATACTCGAAGGACCGCTATATTGCGTTCTTAGTGTCGCCCCTTTCGGGGAGTCGGTAGTCTCTTCGATCAATTTACTATCGAAAGCTCTGTCTAGTGATAGATAATTTCATAGTATGTGTTCCTAGTACATTTGCTTAGGTGTTTCA
>Ga0307992_1002725_pt1 | contig 10007 bp, 13 predicted proteins | sample EllFjometagen133_FD_203162 | JGI IMG/M metagenome (GOLD analysis project Ga0307992, IMG submission 203162) | Marine microbial communities from Ellis Fjord, Antarctic Ocean - #133 | ecosystem: Environmental > Aquatic > Marine > Unclassified | place: Southern Ocean | collected 2014-10-08
GATTATAACCATAAAATTTATCCACATAAATATAATTATCTTTTTCAAAAATTAATTCCTTAGACCTATCTTTATTTAATTTATCTGTAAGGCGTGATGAAGCATAGGTGTTTTTTTTAGCTTCAATTAAAAAATCTGTAAATTCCATAATTTAAAAACTCCCTAATTATTTTTTTATTAAAAATCACTTAAATTTTTTTGAAAAGGTTTTTTTACAGATGATTTTTTTAACAAATCATTTTTTGAAAAATTTAAAAGATTTTTTTTCATAGTTTTTTCTTTTTGTAAAGATACTAAATAATAATTTTCATCAACAGTATCTTTATTTAAAATCAAAATAACTTTTCCAACACTAAACCTACCTGTTCTTCCACGTCTTTGAATAGACCTTATTTCAGAAGGAACAGCATCATAAAAAATAACTAAATCAACTGCAGGAATATCAAGTCCTTCTTCACCCACAGATGTACATACTAAAATATTATAAACCCCATTTTTAAAATCAACAATCATCTTTGATTGTTCTTTTTGAGATAATCCTTTATCTTTTTCTTTAGATGCTTGTCCTACAAATCTTGCGACCTTCAACCCTTTTTCATTATTTAATAAATTAGTAATATTTGTTGCATTATCCCTAAAATTATTAAATATTAAAATTTTTGATTTAGGATTTAAAATTACAAACGGTTTTATTATATCTAATAATATTTTTTCTTTTGAATATAAATTTTTATTAAAATTATGATTAATTAATAATCTGTAAACTTCTAAAACTTCTTTAGAATTTATAAATTGAGCAACAGTTTTTGTATTTTTAGATGTTTTTGAATTTTGAAACATTTTATCAAGATAATTTTTTAAAGATAAAAAACCTTGAGTCTCAATAAGTTCTTTAGCATGATAACCCTTTAAAGCTAGAGAAGTATTAATTAATGCTAAAAAATTGATAGAACTTTTACTTAATTCCATTCTTTTAAATATTTGTTGCTGAATCATTATAATTTGTTTCTTTGAAAAATTAATTCCAATTGAAAAATGTAATTTTCTTAAAAATGTGATTTTTTTTAAAATAAATGAATCAAGTATATTTGATATTTTTCGAGAAACTGGATCAAGCTCAGTAAAAATAGTTTCTATTTCAATTTCTTTTAAGTAATCAACAACATCTAAATCATTATCAGTTCTAATTTCCATATGTTTAATTTTTAAATTATCTGCAACTTCCCTTATTTTTTTTTTATTATAACCAGGAGATGCTGTTAATGCTAATCTTTTTATTTTTTCTGGAAAAAAAGTAGATATTGCAACATAAGCATATTCACCTACCGCTCTGTGCGCTTCATCAAAAATAATTAAATTAAAATTGTTTTCGTTTAACAAATTATTTTTGATATCGTTTCTAATTGTTTGAGGTGTAGCACAAATTATAAGTCCTTTTTTAGAATATATTTTTTTTCTTTTTTCTTGAGGAATTTGCCCTGTTAAAAAAATTATTTTATCCTCAGGAATTTCAAGTAATTTAATCAAAGAATTTTTATGTTGAGTAACAAGCGGTTTAGTTGGTGCTAAAAAAATAATTGATTTATTAGGATTATACATATAACCAATAAGTAAAATAGCAACAATTGTTTTACCAAGGCCAGTAGGAGCTACAACTAAAGTTGATTCTTCAATAGCTTTTGCAGTTAAAAGTTCTTGATAGACTCTCTTTTCAATAACATTTTTTTTAATATATGGAAAAGATACATATTTTTCTTCTACTGACATATAGTATATTATAGAATAAATAGTTTATATATTTATTGACAGGTGATGACCGTAAAAATAAGAATAATTAAAAATAAAAAAAGAGTTATTTTCAAGAAAATTTGTCTTGAAAATAAAAAAGAAAAGTCTTTTTTTAAAAAAGACTAATTAACCGAATAATGAACCTAAACCTTCAGCAGCTGATTCTTCTGAAACTTCAACTTCTTCTTCTTTTGCTTCTTCTTTAACTTCAGCAACAGGTACAGCACTAGCAACTGGCATTGAAGCTTTTTCTATAGCTTCAGCTATAGTTATATTTTTTAAAGAAGCTAAAAGACCTTTAAGTTTAGCATCGTCAACAGGTAATCCTGCTGATGTTAAAACTGCTTTTACGTTTGCTTCAGTTATTTCTTTTTTTCCGTTGTGTAATAATAAAACTGCATAGATATAATCCATACTAATTCACCCTCTCATATTTAATATATTTTTTAGAAAAGTATCTAAAGTTATTTAGATACCTCCTTTTGTAAAGCTTGCGCTTTCAATTCAGCCATCATTATCATTGGCTCAATTGTCATTTTTGTTGCATAACCAGCTTCAACACCTAAATTAATAGATTGTCTTACAGCCATTATTAAATTATCATAAATTGCTTCCGCATCAACATCAAGTACATCCTTAGAATAAATTATTCCGTCTTCTTTTATGAAAACAACATCTAAAATAAGTTCAACAGGTTTAATGTCAAGCTTTGATAATATACTAACAATATCTTCATTTATGATATCTCCTTCTTTTGCAATAACAGTATCTTTAGTTACAAATATTGTTGCTCCTTTAACTTGAGCTTTAATATTAACTTTTTTAAGATCTGAAAGTGCAGGACCAGGTGTTAAACCAGTGTCTCCAGCAGGAATTACAATGTCAATTGGCGAAATCATTCCAACTTTTGCTTTTGATTTTGATTTATTTTTCTTAATTTCAGAATATATTTCAAAAGCATTATCATTAGATAATATCAATATTGGTTGATTTGGTAATTTTTCAATAATATCTTTTTGATTTATTTTATCAAGAGCCATTTTTAAGATATTTTTATTTGTTACCTTGAATGTTATATCAGGTGCATTCTTTCTTAATTTATGAAGTAATGCTGATGGGAAATTATTTAAATCACCAATACCAATGGTTTTATATTTTCCTAAAGTACCTGCAATAATATCAAGTTCTTTAAATCTCCAAGCTTTAAGGTGTCTAGTCATTATAAAGCACCTCCAACCTTTACAGGCGCGCTCATTGTAGTTTTATAAATCACATCTTTAATATTTTGTTTACCATTAGGTAATTTTTCAAGAAGTGAGTTATAAACTATTAAGGTATTTTCAACAATTTTATTTACATCTTGGCTTCTCTTACCAATTTTTACTAAAATTGAAACTGAAGATTTACTTTTTTTATTAGTAACTTTTAATTTTGTTAATTGAGCAGCAATTAAACTTTCAACTGCTTGTTCATTTGGTGGCATAACAATAGCCATTTTTCCTTTTGGACTTAAAACTTGTCCTAAAAATTTACCCACAGTTAACATTGCAGATCCTTCTGCTAAAATTAAATCAAATTCTCTTGCAAGTTTTTTACCTTCTTTTTTAGAAATTTTAGAAATATCATCATCTACAATTATCCTATCCACAATATCTTTCAAAGACTCAACAAAATGTTTGTTTTTTACAAATGCTAATGTTTTAATCTTTGTGATAAAAGGATTAGGAATAGTTACAAAATATTCAAATCTATGATCTTTATTTTTTATGTTCATATTTTTGAATGTTATTATTAGATCAACAGCTTCATCAAAATTTCTTTTCTTAACACCTGAAAAGAGAGTCTGAAGTGTAGTCTCTAAAACTTTTTTATCCATTTTCTTCTAGCACCTCCTGCTATATAAGCAGTTATATCGGTTTTTTTTAAAATTAAAAGAATAACTTAAAATTAAAATATAAGTATTATTCTTATTTATTATATAATAGTTAATCAGAAATGTTTTTAAATGTTTTTTTAAATAAAAAAAGAAGAAAGAAATAGATTTTTAATTAAAATCTATTTTAAATATTTTAAAGTATTGATGAAAATTGCTTCTGCTAATCCAGGATCGTAATTAAAGTAAATTACTTTTCCTAAAAGTAAAGGCTTTTCAACAATTGCAGGATAGTATGTTCCAGTTCTTGAATCAACTATATAAGCAAGTTCAGTTCCTTCAACAGTTATTGGATATGTCTCTGTTGAAATTAAACCAGCAGCTTCAAGAGCAGGTACTTTTTCAATACCATACATTATCTTGTATGCACCTTGTTTACTATTATATCTATTTGCATAAATAATACCATTAACTCTTAATTGTTGTTTACAACTTGGTATGTTATAAAGAGTTGGATTACAAGATACAGGTATTATATCTCCAAAAGTTGGTTTCCAACCAATTACTGATGTATCTCCAGGTCTTTCAATTCCTGAATTTAAAACAACAACTAAACTACCACCTGATTTAACAAAAGAAGTAATTGCTTCACCAGCTGTTCTTGTTATTGATTTATCAGCAGATAATGTTTGATCTAAAATTATTATATCATACCCTTTTATCCTTTCAGTCGGATTATACAAAAGAGCATCCATTGTTACATTTCTTTTTTCTTTAATTATATCTTTATTCTCTGCGTTATTAAGAACCATTTGTAAATTTGGACTTGGAGAACCAATTATTAAAACAGAAGACCCATTACCACCAAATAAATTTGATGATCCTGTGAATATATTTGTTTTAAAAGCAATAAGTAAAATTACAATTACAATTATTACAATTGGAATTATACCTTCAAGTCTTAATTTAGAAGTTCCTGATTTCTTTGAAGAACCTACATCTTCGTTTAAATCAAATTCATCTGCCATTAATTTTTCACCCTTTTAATTATAATTAATATTAATCTTATAAATAAATATGTTTATAAATGTTTTTTAAATAGATCGTTATTGCATCTAGTTACAAAATTAATCATAAAAACTAAATATATATATATTAGTTCAAACTATATAATTTTAATTAGTTTAAAATAAACGGGGGTTATTAAATATGGGTTTTTCACAAACAAACAAAAAAAACGGCAAAATATATCACCTTCACAAAAAAGGACACTTATTTTTCTTTTCAGGAGAAATTAAAGATTCAATAGATTTACCTGAAGGCTATGATGTTATTGAGAACACAAGAACAGGTCTTCCAATGTTAAAAAAGAAAGCTTAATTTAAGCTTTTTTTAATTAACATCTAAAAATTAAAAGTCAGTATTTTTTATTTCAAGCAAACGATTATATTTACTAGTTCTCTCACTTCTCGCTGGCGCTCCAAATTTAGTGTAATCTGCATTAAGTCCATAAGCAAGATCAGAAATAAAATTATCTTCAGTTTCTCCTGACCTATGAGATACTACAACTTTCCAATTTGCTTTTTTTGCAATATTAAAAGCATCTATACTTTCTGAAAGTGAACCTATTTGATTTACTTTAAGCAAAAGAGTATTACAATATTTTTTTTTGATAGCATCTTTAATTAAAGCAGGCTTTGTAACTAATAAATCATCACCCACTACATTAATTTTATTATTTACTTTTTTATTAAATTTTTTCCAAGAAAGTTTATCGTTTTCAAAAAAAGGATCTTCAATGGACATTATTTTATAATCTTTAATTATTTTAAAATAATAATCAGAAAGTTCATCAGAAGAATAATTTTTATTGTTTAAAAAATAATTCTTTGTTTTTTCATTATAAAAAGAATTCGCTGCACAATCAAGTCCTAAACCTATCTCTTTTCGTGTATATCCGGCCCTTAAAATTGCCTTTTCAATAAATATTAAGGGGTTTTCATCATTAGTATCTTTAAAATTTGGAACAAACCCTCCTTCATACCCAACATTCGTTGAAGAGGGTCCTAGTTCTTTAGAGATAATCTCTTTTAAAGCATGATAAATTTCACTTGATGCTCTAATAGTATCTTCATAATCCTTAAATTTAGGAATTATTAAATATTCTTGAAAGGAAATATTTGACCCAGAATGAAGCCCACCATTAATTATATTCAATAAAGATGTAGGAAAAATAAATTTATTATTTTTAACTAACCTTGATATATATTTATATAATGGCATTGAAAGTTCTTGAGCAGCTGCTCTTGCTGTTGCAAGACTAACTGATAAAATTGCATTAGCACCTAGTTTTGATTTGTTATCAGTACCATCCAAATCAATCATAGTTTTATCAATATCTTCTTGATTTAAAACAAATTTACCTTTTAATTTTTTAGAAATTATATTATTCACATTATTTATGGCTTTAGAAACATCTAATTTAAAATAATTTTTAGAATTTTTATCCCTTAGTTCATAGGCTTCATACAATCCTGCTGAGGTTCCTGAAGGAACTGATGCAACACCAACTGTATTTTCAGTAGATACAAATGTTCTAATAGTTGGAACTCCTCTTGAATCTAATATTCTAATTGCCTTAATATTTTTAATTTCCATTTAGTCATCACACCTTTTTCTTATATAACTTGCTATAGTCAAGATTTAAATTAATTTTACCAATAGTTTTTGTTAATAAATAATTTTTTGCAAAAGATTTAAGTTTAGTATAATCAAACACTCTTTTTTTAGTTAAAACTTCTTTAAAATCAGAAAAACTAGGATTAATTACATTTATAGTTTTAAGATCAGTTTCATAGAGTTCATTATTAAAAGAAATAAATTGTTTTAAAAGTAAAACATTTACTTTAGTATATTCTGTAATATAATAAGCATCAGACCAAAGATCATGCCCTACATATAAAGTTTTTTTAGTATTAAGTTTTGGTTTAATTTTAGTTAAAAAATATATTTTAAAATAATCATCTAAATAATTTTTATCTTGTTTATATTTTTCAGATCTAATCTCCCTATCAATATCAGACAAAGATTGAAAATAAACATCAGTTACATGAAAAATATTTTCTAGTTTAAAAAAAGTATCTAGTTTATGTTTTTTTATAATTTTCAAACCAATTTCATCTTTAAGACCAGTGACAAGATATAAAGAAATATTATTATTTTTTGAAAATGTTACCAATTCAGATAGATATTTATAATTAATCTTTTTAGCAGAATGATTTTTTATCAAGATATCTGATAATCCAAAAATAACATTATTAAAAATCATATTTATTATATAAGTAGGAAAAGAATAAAAACAATCTCTTTTAGTTAGAACTTACAACTAAATTAATTTAAAAACCTTATGATAATATATGAAATTATAAATAATAAATTTATTTAGAAAACACAGGAGTTTTAAAAATATGGGTAAAGCACTTGCTAGTGGAATTATAATGGGCATAGGAATTGGAATGTATATTCCTGATTTACCAGGAATTTTATCTAAATTAAATGTATATTTAGGCCTTATACTTATAATTATTGGAATAATACTTCTTATTAATGAAAGAAGAGATTAAAATTCTTTTCCTTTAATTTCAGATTCAATATTTTTAAGAATATCATCTATTTCTGTAATTGTTGGTTTAGGTACTGATGCTTCTTTCTTTTTAAAAATAGAAAAAATTCTTTTGAAAAAATTAAATTTTTTATTTTCTAAAGAAACATCTGACTTAAATGTATAATCAACATCTTCTACTTTATCAAAATTAAGTTCCTTTCTTTTAAAATCGTTTTCAAACAAGCCATGATGTTCAGCAGATGTATTATTCATCACGCTTGAAATATCATTTTCTTTATTAACAGTTTTTGATTTGTCTATCTTACTTTCAAATAAATTATCTAGGAATAAAGATAAATCTTTTTTTCCAGCAGTTGACGAAGCAACTTTAGAAAAAACTACATTTTGATTTATTAATTCTTTAATTACAGATTCAATTAAATTATTGCTAAATCCCTCAGAAAGTAAAATTGCATAAATATCTTCCTTAGAATAAATTAAAGCTTTTGGTTTTAATACCGTACAAAGCTTGTTAATTTGTTTTCGTTCAATGTCCTGTGAAGTTAATTTAACTGCAGGCGAAGAATAACTAGATTTAGTTGATGATCTATCAAAATTATCTTTTAAAGTATACCCTTTAAGTTTTGATTTAAACTCAGGATTGTCAGCTAATAATTTAACAATATGATAATATTCTTGAGCATTTAAAAATTGCATAGAAACATATTCCTCAAAAATTATTTTTTTTGCAGAATAGGCATCATCAATTCTTTTCATTTCATATCTTAGAGAAAGATATTTTTTATAAAGTTTCACTGGAGATCTTTTAAATAATGGTAAAATTAGAAATGAAAATACTAAATAAATACTTAATCCGAAAATTAAAATAATTACAAAAAATATGAAGTTTAAAGGAAGTGCATTATATAAATCAGAAGATATATTTGAACTAAAATTATTAAACAAATCAGTAAAAATATTTAAAATCATATATAATGCAAACCTATTATTGTTTTAATTAAACAGTAATCCAAACAATATTATCTCCTCTAAGTAATGTTTCAACATACTTTGTCTTTGCTTTACCATCTTTGATTTCTTCAGCATCTTCAATTACAATATTCATATGAACATCGAATGCCTTAAGTTTTCCTCTTATTTGAACACTATCTTTTAATTGAACAAGTACTTGTTTATTAATAGAACTATTCAACATATCAAATGGTCTTGATATTTTTGTTTCTGTCATTTAAAATCACCTTATTTTTTTACTTTTTTTGAAAATATTCTTTTTAAAAAACCAAAGAAACCAATACCTTTCTTTTGTTCTTTAATTTCAACTTCCTTACCAGATATTCTTCTTGCAATATACCTAAAAGCATTTGCAGATTCACTGGTTGGATTATGAATTATTGTTGGAGTTATTTTTTTTAATAAAAAAGATTCTCTAATATCTGCACTATATGGTATTTTACCATAACTCGGAATTTCAAGCATCTTCATTATTTCTTTTTCTGAAATTTCACCTTTGAGATCGCTAACCTTATTAACAATTACACCCATTACTTTTTGGTTTAATCTTTCACAAACAATTTTAACTTTAAAAACATCAGCAACAGATGGAGATGTTGGTTCAGTAATCAATAATACTTGAGTTGACGCTGATATTGCTGAAATTACATTTTTATCAATTCCTGCAGGAGCATCAATTAAAATAAAATCATAGTCTGAAATTAAACTTTTTACTACAGAAATTAATCTTTCAACATCTACTCTCTGATAATTAGAAATGGATAAACCAGATGGAATTATTTTTATTTTATTTGGTCCATCATACGTAGCATCTTGTGCTGATGAAGACCCTAATAACACATCATGCAAAGTAATTGGAGGATTATCAAGACCAACAAGTAAGCTTAAATTTGACATTGCTATATCAGCATCAATTAATAAAACAGTAAAACCTAATTCACTTAAAGAGATTCCTAAATTTGCAGTTAAAGTTGTTTTTCCAACTCCTCCCTTTCCAGATGCAATTGTAATTATTTCACCCATAAATTTCACTTTATTACTTTTAAATAATTTTCAAGATCATTAACAATAGCATAAACTTCAGTTCTGCTTAAACTACCATTTGCTTTAATAAAATATACCTTGTCACTATATTTAAATATTATGTTCCAACCTTTTGATTCTATTAAAATAATACTTAAATCTTTTATTTCAGTATTAATATAATTATACATTGCAGCACTTTTAAATCCTTCTTTTAAATCTTTTTCAGTACTTGCTATTACAATGCCTTCAAGATCAGTAATTATTATATGATTAACTAAATGTTTTTTTCTTAATTTTAATAAAAAATCATCTAAATTTTTAGAACACAAATTAACAGCCCTATATTCTAATAATGGTTCCAATTCTTTAGGAGTTCTTAAATCCTCTAAATTTAAAACTTTGTTTGAAAGTTTTGTTAACATACTTGCAAATATTCTATTCATGCTTAATACCTTAAAAGTTCATTTATATTAAATTCATCAAACAAATCTGATTTTGCTTTTATTCTATCTGGAAATTTATTTCTTAAAATACTACCAAATAAAGCAGGATTAAAAACAAAAGTTTGTTTTGAAATTTTCTTTTTATTTAACTTATAATCACATTTAATTTTATCATTAAAAATTAAAACTAATTTTAACTGTTCACTTGAAAGCTCATAAATATTTAATACACCTTTTTTAT
>Ga0307992_1002727_pt1 | contig 10003 bp, 9 predicted proteins | sample EllFjometagen133_FD_203162 | JGI IMG/M metagenome (GOLD analysis project Ga0307992, IMG submission 203162) | Marine microbial communities from Ellis Fjord, Antarctic Ocean - #133 | ecosystem: Environmental > Aquatic > Marine > Unclassified | place: Southern Ocean | collected 2014-10-08
GTAATATCTATTCTCTCTTGTTCCATAGTGTCGCGATCACGCACAGTTACTTTTTTATCTTCCAAACTATCAAAATCTACTGTCAAACAATACGGAGTACCTATCTCATCTTGACGACGATAGCGCTTGCCAATTGAACCAGTCTCATCATATTGAGTCATATAATCACCCCATAAACTTTTTTGTATTTCCAAGGCCAATTCTTTCAAAGGTTCTTTTTTAGACAATGGCAAAATAGCAATTTTTATCGGAGCCAAACTTTTGTGCAAACGCAAAACTACTTCTGTTTCATGCTTACCACCATCTTCACCGCTTCTAGTTTCTACTTCATCATAAGCATCAACTAAAAACATTAAGACTGCCCTATCAGCTCCATCTGAAGTTTCAATAACATACGGCACGAATTTATCACCAGTTTGTTGATCTTTATATGACAAATCTTTTTTAGAATACTCACTATGACGAGTCAAATCCCAATCACCACGATTATGAACTCCAGCCATTTCTTTCCAACCGCTCCAAGGGAAATTATATTCAATATCCCAAGCATCCAAAGCATAATGCGCTCGTTCATCTTCAGCGTGCTGACGCCAGCGAATATTTTCTGATTTTATACCCAAATTCAAATACCAGTTAAATCTTTGTTCTCTCCAGTAATCAAAATGTTTTTCAGATTCACTTGGTTTAACAAAATACTGTTGTTCCATTTGTTCAAATTCACGAGTTCGGAAAATAAAATTCTTGGTAGTTATTTCATTACGAAAAGCCTTACCAACTTGAGCAATACCAAATGGAATTTTTTTACGAGTAGTATCTATTACATTTAAAAAATTCAAATATATACCCTGACAAGTTTCGCCACGTAAATAAGCATCATCCTTTTTTCCCTCAACTACGCCTAACCCTGTTTTCATTAATAAATTAAAATTTTGTGGTTCAGTTAAATCCCCTCCACAATCTGGACATTTTACATCTTTTACATCTAAAGGCTCTTCTTTTACATACCCTGGTTCAGCTTGTTTAGCTTCCAAAAGATGATCAGCTCTAAAACGATGGTGGCATTTTTGACATTCCACCAAAGGATCGTGAAAACTTTGTAAATGACCACTAGCTTCCCAAACTATTTCGGGAGTTAAAATGGCAGTGTCTAACCCTACTACATCATTACGGCTTTGGACCATTGCTTTCCACCAAGCTTTTTTAATATTATTTTTTAATTCAACTCCTAACGGGCCATAGTCATAACAACTAGACAACCCGCCATAAATTTCAGAAGATTGAAAAACAAATCCCCTTCTTTTGGCAAATGAAACTATTTTTTCTAACTCAATACTCATAGATTTAAATTTTATTAATTTCTTCTTCTTTTTTTTCTCCAACTTCTTTTACTTTTTCATTATGTTCTTTTACTACTTTTTCCAAATCTTCTTGAAAACGATATTTATCATCTTCACTTATTTCTTTATTTTTTTCTTGACCAGCTATCTCGTCTCTTATATCTTCTCTAATTTTTCGAATTGAAATACGAGCATTTTCTAATTTTTGATGCAAAACTTTGGCTAATTCTGTTCTACGCTCTGAAGTAAGCTCTGGCAAAATTACCCTGATCATAACACCATCATTCACTGGATTAATCCCCATAGAAGAATCTCTAATAGCTTTTTCGATCGCTCCTAACAAACTTTTATCCCAAGGCTCAACATTGATAGTTTTAGCATCTCCAACAGTAATAGAAGCGCTAGCCTTTAAAGGTTGCTTGGCCCCATAAACTTCTACCGCAATATCCTCTACCATAGCAGTGTTAGCACGACCCGTGCGCAAATTGGCAATATCATTTTTTAAAAAATCTATTGCCTTTTCAAACTGCTGTCTTTGATCATTTATATTCATAAATTTTATATTATTTTAAAAAATTAAAAAATTAATATACTAATCTAATACCATAAATCCTAAAAATAGTAAACCCTCTCGCTCTTTGTGAAGCAAGACAGAAACAGGAATAGTGTTAGTTGGTAATTTTTTAGTTACCCAGTTAACACCACCGTCATTAGTCTTATAAAAAGTAGATCTAACATGTTTGTTTTGGTCTCCCAAGATGGTGCCAGTATAATACATTTCTTTTTGATTATCTGGGTTAATTGCAAAACCAAAAATGCTAACGCTCCCCGGAGGGGTTAATAACTTCATCTCAGACCAAGTTTCACCCAAATCATTGGAGCGCAAAATACCATATTTACACACCCAAAATAAACTATTTTTTTGCGCTGGATTAAAAATCAAACGATTAAAATACAAACCATTACTATATTCATACAAACCGGCCGATAAATTTTTCCAACTTGCACCAACATCATCAGATCTAAAAAATCCTTTTCTATAACTAGCAACATAAACCCTGCCAGACTGATTGGGGTCAGCTTGCATATCACTCAAAACAGTATTAAAACGTTTTACGACACTCCAGCTACTACCGGCATCACGACTGACCATAATATCCCCTCCGTAACTAGCTCCATAAATTATATTGGAATTACCACTATCAACTGCCAAAGACACTAGTCTCTCGCTTGGTCTCTCTTCAGTATATTTTAAATCCCAAGTCCTACCGCAATCTATTGTCTTATAAATATGAGAACCCTCGCTCACATAAATTTTACATTTGTCTTTAGTATCAATGGCAAAACCATAAATAAATTTATTAGCAAAATAAGAAAAGGTTCTCCAGCTAGCCCCGCTGTCATAACTATAAAAAAGTCCCTGACCTCTAGTGGCCATATAAATAGCATTAGGGTCTGTTGGGTCTTGGTATAAACGAAAAACTTTTACACCAGTTAAACTTTTAACACCCCCCAAAGTTGGATAAGCCATTGAAGTCGCCCAAGTTTCTCCCTTATCAATGGACTTAAAAACTCCCATCGGACCATTGGCAGTATTACTAGTTTGAATACAACCTGCTCCTAAAAAAACCAAGGAGCCAATCAGAATGAAAAAAGTAAGTAATTTGCTTCTCATATTTTTTATTTAATTTGTAAAAATAAATTTTCTAATAATAATTTTGGATTGATATTTTTGTTTAAATTATTTTTTACTTCTAAAACCACATCTATTATTTGTTGTATCTTTTGACTTGGCTCAACGAGCATTTTTTTTCTTAGAGATAAAACCCAAATATCAATTTCTCCTGATAGATTTTTTACTCCATCAATCCCCTCTTTTTTTTCTTTTAAATGTTTTTCTAAAATCCCGAAAATTTCGTAAACTTGTTTATTTATCAAACCTGACCAGAATTTATCAGCTTCTTTAAATGACAGACCTAATTCCAAATTTTCAATCATTTCAACCACTACCCCCGGACGTCCTTCGCTATATTTTAAAATACTCTCTTCATCAATGTCTTTTTTATCTTTTAAATAATCCCTGATCTTTTGAATCTCTACCAAAGTAAAATTAAATATCTGACAACGAGATTTAACAGTGTCCAACATGCCCTCCTCATCAGTAGTTAATAAAAAGAAAATTATTTTCTGATTTGGTTCTTCTAAAGATTTTAATAAAGCATTGGCTGATTCTTCATTTAATTTTTCTGCCTCATCTATAACAACTATTTTATAACCACCTACGCTCCAGGAAGAATTCTGTAAACTACCACGTAATTTTCTAGCCTGAGCCACGCTAATTTCTTTTTTTAATTTACCAGTTTTTTCATTTATTTCTCGTTCTAGCAAGAAAAAATCAGGATTACTATCTAAATTTTCTGTTTTTAAAATATCTTTAGCAATTTTTAAGGCCACAGTCTTTTTGCCAACTTTTTGCGGACCAGCAAAACAATAAGCATGGGCTAACTGATCGTTCTCAATTGCTTTCTCAAAAAAGTTTAAAATTTTCTCATGACCAATTATCACAGTTATAAATTAAGCCAAAAAATGTACTTATTTTAAAGCCGACAACTGTCATTCTGATCCGACAGGTGAAGGAGAAGAATCTTAAGCACACTATTAGATCCTTGTGCCACCGCTAAAGCTAAGGCGACACACGGTCGTTTCACTCAGGATGACGGTGTCTATAATACCAAAAAATAGAGTTTTTAGCAAACAAAAAAGCCCCAACCAAAATAGTCGAGGCAAAAACTTTGAAAGAACAAATAATAAGCTACCTCTCCGTCTGGTCAAGGCCAAGGCGACACAAGTGAGTGGGACTCATTAGATGTTGGTTCCCCCCACCGTCCCTGACAAGCAGACCTCCGGTACCGGGTCCCACGACCCAAACATGGGTGCCAGCTTCTGGCCTACGTACCCCGCCATCTTGTACGGTAACCAGCATTTTTGTATTAGCTGGCCAATCCGCTTTCTGGGTCTGGGTTTTACCACTACCTAAAGAAAATTTTCTTTTAGTCTTCGCCATAAATTCCTCCTCAAGGATCTAGTGATACTGCTCTATTAAATCTTATTATACCTATTTAAAAAAAGCAAGGCTTTCAGTCCAACTTTGCCTAATAGTCTTGTCCCAACTGTAATTTTTTACCTTTTCTAAGCCTAAATCTACCAATTTCTTCCTCAAATCTTCCCGCTCTAAAATTTTTAAAATTCCTTGAGAAATATCAGTGGAATCAGTAGGTTCAACCGCTATAACAACGTTCTCACCCACTTCATCGCAAGCACTGTCTTTTGAAACAACCACTGGACATCCGCAAGCCATGGCTTCCAAAACTGGCAATCCAAACCCCTCATACAAAGAAGGAAAAACAAATGCTTCGGCTTGGGATAACAAATATTTTAAAGGATCTCCTTTTACAAAACCAGGCAAAAGAATATCTTTTTTATTTGGAGAATTATTTAACACTTTTTCAACTTCTTCGTAACCATAGCCCGGAGGACCAATTAAAACTAATTTTAAATCTTTATACTTTTCATCTTTTTTAATAACATCAAATGATTGAATAATGCGACTTGTATTTTTTTTGGATTCAAGTCTGCCAATTGATATCAAATACGGTGGATTAATACTATATTTTTTAAAAGTACTCTCAAGTTCAGCCTCGACTATACTCTCGGCATTAAAAATATTATGGTTATAAGCAAGCGGTACAATCTTAACTTTTTTTTCTACTTTACCACCGTAATATTTTTTTAATTCTTTTACATTAAAACGAGTAGAAGTCAAAATAAGCCCGGCTTTTTTAACAATCCACCAATTCATTGCGCGTAAATAAATACCACCAAAAAAAGAATAAACTTTCGGCCAAGGAATAAAAGCACTATCGTGAATAGTGCAAACAGTATTTTTTGGAGTGATAAAAGGAATAAGTTGACCGGGTGCAAAAAATATATCTGGTTTAAAAAATAAAAATTCCCAAGACAAACGAAATTGACTCCACAATTTTGACAAAGGCCAGCTTAATATTTTTACTTGCCAATTCTCTGGTAAGGGAGAAAATTCATCTATTAAAGGTTTATTAGAATATAAAATAACTTTATCCTCTGTTGGGATAATTTTTTTTAAATTTTCTATAAACTGAAAGCAATACTCTTCAACTCCAGTTCTCTTTTTTTTATTGGCATGAGCTGCTTCGATAACAATAATCATAAATAATATTTATCTAGTAGCTAAAATACTTCTTTTGTAACTATCAAGATTTTCCAAGGCTATACCTGTGCCTTTGGCCACACAAAGTAAAGCTTCATCAGCCACATAAGTAGATACCCCAGTGGCTTGGGCAATTAATTCGTCCAAATTTCTAAGCAAAGACGACCCACCTGACATTATTATCCCTTTATCCATTACATCGGCAGATAATTCTGGAGGGGTATCATGCAACACCTCTTTAATCGCATCTATTAATTTTTCTAAATCATCTTGTAAAGCTTCAGTGGTATCATCTGAAGTAACAGTTATCATTTTTGGTAATCCTGCAATCATGTCTCTGCCTTTAACTTCCAGACTAAGTGGTTTGTCCATAAACATAGCTGAACCAACTGTAATCTTAACATCTTCAGCTGTTCTATCCCCAACCGCCACATTGTATTTATGTCTAATATATTCAGCAATGGCCTGATCAAATCTATTGCCCCCCACCCTAACCGAACCACAAGACACTATTCCTCCTAAAGATATTACTGCTATCTCAGCTGTTCCACCGCCAACATCAATAATCATATGACCTGAAGCTGCTCCAATTGGAATATCTGCTCCAATAGCTGCTACTATTGGCTCTTTTATAATATAAGCAGCTTTGGCACCAGACGCGATAGCAGCATCTATTACTGCCCTTCTTTCAGTTGAGGTAATACCAGCTGGAACTGCCACCATAACTTCTGGTCTAAAAAGTCTAACCCCGCCCAAAGCTTTGTTAATAAAATACCTAAGCATAGCCTCGGTTGTACTATAACTAGCTATCACACCATCTTTTAAGGGTCTCTCAGCAATAATATTATCCGGAGTTCTACCTATCATATCTTTTGCTTCTAAACCAACCGCCAACACTTTACCGTCTGATTTTGAAACTGCCACCACACTAGGTTCGTTAATAACTATTCCTTTTTTTGGTACATAAACCAAAACATTAGTAGTTCCCAGATCAATTCCTATTTTTTTGATAAACATAATCTATAGTTTAATATTAAAACTTTTATCTACTTTTAAATCTGTATAATAAACATACATTTCATCACCCCAATATTTTTGTTCCTCACTCGGCACAGCATCTGTTATTTTTTTACCAAAATCCAAATTCAAAGTCAAATCCGCCCCTACCAAACCTAATTCTTTTTGAACTAACAAATTATAATCTCCATTTTCTATATCTTCTACAATATTATCCGGCAAATAATAAGAAAACTTTAAACTTTTGGTCTGTCCTGGTTCAATAATAATAGAAGCACCCATCCAAGTTAAATCCAAATATTCACCCTCAACAAAATCTTTTAAATTTTCTGTGTCTGTAGCCTGACTACCAGCTGGCACAAAAACTCTGGCATAATTTATATAGCGACTAACCCTCCAACTAAATTCACCCGTATGTTCATAAACCATTTCTACTTCAGCTAAATATTTTTTTGGCTCAACCAGATAAATTTTATAATTCAAAGTTCTTTTTATAGCTACATCGGTTTTTAATGCTCCCAAATTCGCATCTGCCCACAACAAATAATCTCCGTCTGTTTTTTTAATTCTACCATCTAAATTTTTAATTTCTATAATCTTTTGCCAATCTTCATTTTCTGAATAAGCCATCACCTGCTTTTGCTCGGTCATGTCTTCAAATAATTTTAAATACTCTGACCAATTCAAAAGAGCACTGGTTTTAACTTTATTTAATAAAATAGGACCTAAGTCGGCTAACAAATCTTTTCTATTAGAAAAATGAACACCCTTGTCCCGGTACCCATACTCCACTTCATATTCTAATACTTCTGTAAAATTTTCAGCGTTAAATACAATTCCATCTACTTCGATTGGCCCGACAATTTTTAATATTTCTTCTATCACCGTGGGAGTAAAAGCAAATACTGCATCTATATTACCATTCAACAAGCCATTTTCTTTACTATACAATTCTAAACTTTTTTTAGTACTTTCATAAAAATCAGGAGACCAATTTGAATCTCTAAAACTCCATCTATCTATTTTTAAAAAATTAATCAACGGATCTGGTGGCACAGAAACAAAATCAGGTGCTAAATTATCTATTATTTCTGTACCTTCTATTTTTAAAATATCAGCCTTACCTTGATCTAAGGTTATCACACCATAAGAACCTATAAAACCACCCCCTGGTCTAATCTCAGTATTATTCAAAAATAACAACAAATAATTTTTAGATTCTACATAACCCAAAAGATCAGATAATAAGTTAGGCTGCCCAACATCTTGCGTTGAATAAATTTGTTGTTCAACATATTCTATGGCTTGTTTTTGTAAATACCCTATTTTATATAAATAAAAACCACCAACCAAAAAGGCCACAAGAAATAAAAGGGTAAAAATTAAAATTGTTAAAAATATTTTTTTAAACATATTTATTTTCTTTTTTTAGACGAAACATTAAAACCAAGATATTTACCAAACATCAAATGGGTAACAGCATCTATACAAGGTATGGCGGAAAAAAATATCAAAGACACTGGCAAAAGTATCCATTGTAAAAAAGTATATAAATATCTATGAGCGGGGTGCCCACCTTCTTTTGGTGGCATTACCAATAAACTAAGTAAAGCTGATAAAAACAAACCCATCATTGCTAAAAACATCAAAACCTCCAAAACATACGGGGTATTAAAAAACAAAGCACTCTTTCTAACATCTTCACCAGCCACCCACAAAGGCAAGCGTCCTAAAATAGTAATCAAAATAGCCACTACTGCCCAGCTCCATTTTCCTTCCCACTCTCTAAATAAAACTCCGGCTTTTTTTAAAAAACTTATTTTTTTATTTTTTCCAAACTGCCATAGTAAATAAGGAATATTTTCTGTTCCCCAAGCCCAACGTCTTTGTTGATAATATAAATTTTTTAAACTTTTCCAAAGACTTTGGTCCCTAACCGTGTCCATTGATACAGGTATATAAAGAGGGGTAACTTCATAATCACCATCATTTTTTAACCAACATTGAAAATAAATTCTCGAGTCTTCTGAAACTATATCCTTGGAATGACCACCGCAATCTAAAATAGCTTGAAAACTCATACTGTGAGAAGAAAAAGTTACTAAGTTATCAAGTCTCGCCAAACTAAAAAACATCCAGAAACTCGTACCCAAAGCCATAATACGTAAAAACGAGGGTGACTCTAGAAGATTGTTGTTATACAAAGTTATTGGCTGATAAGAACTTTTGTCAGGCCTAGGGTGAGAACAATAAATATAATTTAGATGCCCAAAATATTGAGAATGCACCACAGTATCAATATCAAAAATAGATGTAACTATTTTTTTGTAATCCCAACCATATAAATCTGCATACTTTTTAAATTCCTTTTCCGCATGATGTATATTTGAACCTTTACCAGGTATTTCGTCAGGCAAATCTTTGGGATGAGTATAGAACAAAACATCAGCAAATCTATTTTGATATTTATCTTTAATTTGTTTTTGCACCCCAACCCAATGTTCTTGCTTTCTCTCTTCACCAGCGAAAACAATATACATTTTTTGAGCAGGATAAGTACTCTTTAACAAAGCTTCTAAAGTGGTTTCTACTACTTCAAAAGTTTCATTATAAATTGGTAAAAAAATAACATTTTTGTAATCCAACCAATTTGAGTGTTCTGTTTTCAATCTCTCCATCCAATTAATCTTTACAGCTCTTTTAAATCTCCTCCAAGACAGTATTAAATAAAAAGAATAATAAAGAACTCTGAGCACCCAGTAAACATCAAAAACAATGATCATGTAAATAACCCAGATAGGATGAACAAAAGACAAAACCACAGTTCCTAATATGGTTAACCAAATAGACAAACCTGGCAAAATTTCGTAAATTCTATATTTATGATAATCTGATAGCATAACTAATCTTTTTTAATACCTATATTAGGTTCTCCATTATACTTGGGCATCACATATTTTCGTCCGTTCATTTTAAAAACTTTTTTTAAATCTAAATCCTCTAACCCCAAAAAAGTGTTCAAACCTATGGCTGGAATTTTTTTTGATAAATGCAAAACATTTACTAAGACAGTTGAAATTCTAACAGAAGTAAAACCACCATCACTAAGTAATACTCCAATACCTTTAATGTCATTTTTATCAAGATGATACTTTTTCAAAAGTTTATCAATATAAAAAAGCAAAACACTATCCCTGCCTACTTTGTGCTCTACCGTTGACCAACCACCTCCAACTAAATAATATTTAATCAACAATCTATCCTTATTTGTATTGTCAATAAATAAATACATAATTATAAATTTGATCCACTCAATTCATCAATGGCGATAACACTATCTGATTCTAAAATATTATATAAAAATTTATCTCCGATTTCTTTTCTTTCTAAATACTCTTGTTCA
>Ga0307992_1002729_pt1 | contig 10001 bp, 10 predicted proteins | sample EllFjometagen133_FD_203162 | JGI IMG/M metagenome (GOLD analysis project Ga0307992, IMG submission 203162) | Marine microbial communities from Ellis Fjord, Antarctic Ocean - #133 | ecosystem: Environmental > Aquatic > Marine > Unclassified | place: Southern Ocean | collected 2014-10-08
AAAATCATCAACGTAATACCTCCCCCACCCCAAATAAGCGCCACGATGTTAACGAGCTTTAGTGCAGAAAATGATTCCAAAGCAATATTTGAAACAAATGAAGTAGTTAATACCATGATAATACCAACTTGGATCATTAACAATTCTTTTTTAGTTTGAATTTTGAACCCTGGATAAAATACCCTATACTTTCTATTTACCATAAAAATAAATTAAGCCTTCTTCGTATAGACCAACTGTGTCGGATAAGCAAATTCGATCCCCTCTTTTGCAAATGCATCAAAAATACCTAAATTAACTTTCTCCTTTACATCCATATAAAGTGCATAATCTGGCTCATCTACATAATAGACAATATCAAAATTTAAACTAAAATCACCATAAGTAGAGAAATGACAACGATCAAAAGTGGCTACTTCAACATCATCAACTACTTTTTTTACTAACTCAGGAATCTTTTCTAATTTTTCTTTTGAAATTTCATAAGTTACTCCTAGTGTGACTGCTTCGCGACGCTTTTCCATGCGTTTAAAATTTTGTACACGAGCAGTTGTTAATTCTTTATTAGAAATTACCAATTCTTCACCTTGTAAAGTTTTAATACGGGTAGTCTTCATACCAATACGCTCAACATTACCAGAATCAGCTCCCACCTGAATATAATCACCCACTTCAAATGGTTTGTCTATAAAAATTGAAAAGCTAGAAAACAAATCACTCAAAACATTTTGTAGAGCCAAAGCCACTGCTATACCACCAATACCAAGACTGGCTACAAGTGAAGTAATGTTGATCCCAAGATTTGAAAGAATCATCAAAAGCGCAATGATCCAAAGACCTGCTTGAGCAATAAGTTTTAAAATCCTCATCATAGCCTTGGACTGTTCAGCATTTCCGTTTTCATTCTTTTGTATTTGTCTATAAAGTAAATAATCCAAAAGCTTCTCAAAAGCTTTTGCCACTTCGTACACTACAGCAACCACCAAAAGCACATAGACCACCTTGTCCGCCAAGTCTGGCAAACTTAAATACTTTATTGCAACAAAAACTGACACTATAAAATAAAGCAATGGTTTAATATTACCAAAAATAGCAATCACTGTATCATCCACTTCAGTAGTGGTCTTTTTCGCAAGTTTTTTCAAACGAACCAAAATAACAAGCTGGACAAACTTCAAAATGACTAATGTGGCAAAAAATATTACCAAAGCCCAGACATAATCATAGGCAGTATTTCCAAGATACTCGTAGTTTTTTAGTAAATCTATATAATATTGCATAGCTTCAAGTTTACAAGTTAACAAGTACTCAAGTTAACAAGTTTATCACTTGCAAACTTGCTGACTTGTCAGCTTGCACACTATTTTTGACATTTTGGACAATAATGAGTACCTCTTCCAGCTACTCGAGTTTTCTCTATTATACCTGAACAGCGTTTACATTTCAAGCCTGTCCGACCGTACACTTTGAGATACTTTACAAAATTACCCTTATTACCATCGCTATCACGATAATTATTAAACGTCGTCCCTCGCATCTCAATCGCTTTTTTTATCAATTTCTCTGTTGATTTATACAATTTAATTATCTGTTGACCTGTAAGTTTACTAACCGAGGTGTTTGGTAATACTCTTGCATCAAAACAAATCTCATCTGCATAAATATTACCTATCCCAGAAATTAATTGTTGATTCAAAAGTATCGCCTTTATGCTAGTTTTTCTTCCTGTTAAAACTTTTTTTAAATTATCCAAAGTAAAATCTTTTTGTAACGGCTCAATGCCAAATTTTGATTTTATTTTTTCTAATTCCTTATTATCCACTATATTTAAATAACCAAACCGACGTATATCATTAAAATACAACTTACCACTATCAGAAAATTCAAAACTAAGACGAGTTGATTTATTCGGCAAATCACCAACAGTAGACAAATCATGATGTCCGCCAGGTATAACTTTTTTATCTTTTTGATAAATTAACTGCCCCGTCATTTTGAGATGTATCAGTAAATATTTTTTATTTGGCAAAACAAAAATCAACAATTTTCCAATCCTATCAATATCAACAAACTTTTTACCCTGTAAAATTTTAGCAAACGCACCATGCTTTTGGTTTGTGCGAGCTTTTTTAGTAACTAAAACATTCTTGATTTTCTTACTCAAGATTTTCTTTTTTAAATCTTGTCTAATTGTTTCTACTTCTGGGAGTTCTGGCATGAATTGGTTTATTAGATTATTGGTTTAATTGCTTATTAGTATAACCTAAACAAAAAACAGCGTCAAAGCCGTTTTTATGTGTGTGGGCAGAGAAGGATTTCCATCTTCGCTAAAGCTACGATGGATAAACTTCCCCATTCTTCACTAAAAAATTCTTGTCAGCCGTAGCTTTAGCGAAGGCTGGGTGGGCAGAGAAGGATTCGAACCTTCGAAGGCGGAGCCAACAGATTTACAGTCTGTCCTCTTTGACCACTCGAGAACCTGCCCGTAAACAAAATACAAAATACATGGAATAAAATACAATTGGATTTTACTACGTGTATATTGTATTTTGTTTTGGAGCCAACTCGGGGAGTCGAACCCCGGACCTACGGTTTACAAAACCGTTGCTCTAACCATCTGAGCTAAGTTGGCATTATATTCTATCTTTTAAGAAACGTCTTCCAAAACCAGTTTTAAAATATTTCTCCCGTTTTAAAGCTTTGTCTTTTTCACAACATGCTTCGTAATAAACCAACATAAACGGTCTTCTGCTTTTTGTAGATTCAACCAAACCACCATTATGTTCAATAAACCTACGTTTCAAATCATCAGTAAAACCGATATACAACTTATCATCTTTATTACTTTTTAAAACGTAAGTGTAAAACATATATAAGAGTTGCTCCCCGCCCGCAACGCCTGAGCAAGCTCTAGGCTTGCGATGGCGGGCGGGTAACCAGCTGAGCCCGTCCGCCAACGGCTTGAGCCGTAGGCGATTGCCGGGCGGACTAAGTTGGCATACTTGTAACGCGGACATTATACATCAAATCTTACAATGAGTCAATCTTACTCCTCAAAATATCCAATCTACTATTTTCTGGATCTAACATCCTTAATTTTTGATAGTATTCCTCTGCTGAATCTTTATTACCACATTTTACACTAATATCGACTATTTTGTCAAGGTAGCTCTTATTCTCAGGATCCAAATCTCCAGCCTGAATCATCGCCTCTAAAGAACCGTCGCATTGGTTGATATCTAGTAATAAATCAGATATTTTTGCAAAAGTCTCTGCCCTATTATCATCTGCAATTGCTGCCTTTTCATAATACTCAACTGCCTTTTGCAAATCATCCTTTTTTTCATAAACTTCTGCTAGTGTAAGCAAGGCTTTTGCATTTTGAGGATTAATTTTTAATAAAAATTCCAACGTATCTCCTGCTTCGCCCCATTCTTCTTTTTTTATATAAACGCTAGCCAGACCAAAGTATGCTTCTTCATTTTTTGAATCAATTCTTATTGCACTTATAAATTTTGCCTCAGCAACATCTAGATTATCATCTTGTAAAAAAGATACTCCCTCGCTTATTATTTTTTTTATGTCTATTTTCTTTTCAATTTCAAATTCTTCTTTTTTTAAATCATTAGCACCAGAATTAATTGTGCGTTTTTTACGCTTAGAAGCTTCTTCAGCTTTAATCATTGTTTTTTTATAGACATCCAAAACTATCTTTCTAAACCAAGCTTGAAATTCTCTTAATTTCTTAAATAATGGTTTTAACATTTCTTTTTGCTTTTCAACAACACTATCAGCATGCTTTTCTGCCTTTTTCTTAAGAAACTCGTCTTTCTTTTTTTCTACTTTTACTTCAGGAATTGATTCCACATCCAATAATGTAAGCTGTGGGAACTTTCTCACAATAACAAAAATCATCACTGCGAGTGAAAGTAAGATCAAAATAAATGGTAAAATACTATACATAAATTTAAATACCTTCAACAGCTCTGATTAACTCTGTAAAGCTGTCTAATTTTGCCGATGCTCCCCCGACCAAGACACCGTCTATTGTATCAAGTGCTACGTATGATACCACATTTTCTGCTTTTACACTACCGCCATACAATACTGGAATATCTGTCTCAAAATACTGTTTTAATTCTGTCTTTATCCAAGTGTGTACTTCATCTGCGGTCTTAGGATCACAAGCTTTACCAGTGCCAATTGCCCAAACTGGTTCATAAGCAACCATTACTTTACCACCATTTAATTCCAAATTTTCAAATGCTTTCATCAATTGTTTCTTTAATCTATATTCACGTTTGCCATTTTCTAAATCTTCTCCTGTCTCACCAATACAAACAACTGGAATCAAATTAATTTCAAGACAAGCTTCTATTTTTTTTCTGACAGCATCATTAGTCTCATTAAAAATATGGCGTCGTTCTGAGTGACCTACCAAGGCATAACCACAACCAACATCAGCAAACATCTGAGCAGAAACAGCCCCAGTATAAGCTCCCTTTTCTACCCAAGCTACATTTTGCGCACCAACTGAAAATTCGGTATCATTTGTAGACATAACAACCTCACGCAAAGCTAAAGTTGAAGGAAAAACAGCTAAATCCACTTTTTCTGTATCAAATTTTTCTTGTAATAAACCATTAATTAAAATATTTGATTCGTCAAAGTCAAGATACATTTTCCAATTAGCGAAAATATAGGTTTTAGGTTGATTAGGTTTTAGGTTCATAGGGATTGAGGTTATAGGTTTTAGGTTGATTAGGTTTTAGGTACTAAGTTTGTATTTTAATGAATTTAACATTTTCATTACTTCTAACAAAATACTATCAATTTTATTATAGTCGAAACCATTATTTTTAAATAAACGCTTACTCAACTCTATTTGTGTTTCCAATTCAGCTCCGGATGCAAATGCAATGGTAACAAAATGTTTGTAGTCTTTTCTTGTACCACGGGCTTTTCCTTCAGCAATATTAGAAGGTATTGAAATAGCAGACCTTCTTATCTGGGAAGTTAACCCATAGATTTCAGATTTTGAAAATAACTCTGTCAATTCATATATCTCAACAACCAAATCCATCGATTTCTGCCAAACAACTAAATCTCTATATGACTTTACTTGCCCCTCCATAAAAAATACTTTACACATAAAACTAATTTCCAACATCCATACCCTATCACCTATACAACCTAAAACCTAATACCTTTTTTATCTACATCTCCTATAATAGCCATTCTCATCTTGTCCCACTTAAATATTTTCTTTGCGACGCGCTGAACATCTTCAATCGTTACTTTTTCTAATTCTGCTAATTTTTCCTCGGGAGTCTGAATTTTATCAGCAAACAAGGCTCGACTTGCATACCAACTAGCTTGGGCACTAGAACTTTCTAAAGAAAGAGTCATTGAACCACGGATGTGTGTTTTTGCATCTTCCAATTCTTTTTTTGTAGGACCTTTTTTTATCAATTTTTCTATTTCTTTTTTAATTACAACAATTGCTTTGTTAATATTTTTTACTTCTAGAGCAACACGAATATATGAATAGCCAGTATCTCTAAAATTATCAGAACCACTACGAATAAAATATGCCAACCCCCTTCTTTCGCGAATTTGAATAAACAAACGAGAACTCATCGTACCCCCTAAAATAGTATTCATAAGAGTGTCTACTGTATTTTCTTTGTCGGTATATTTGAACCCGGGAAAACCAAGCATCAGCTGTGCCTGATCAGTCTTTTTTTGTTCTACTCGTAATCTATCTTTTTTTATACCAGAACCAAAGCAAAATGGTTTAAACACTTTTGATATATTTTTCCCATTTTTTTCTGAACCAAAATATTGTTCAACAAGTTTTTTTGTATTATCATCTATTGCCCCAGCAACTACAAGTGTCATATTTGCTGGACTATAGTATTTGTCTCTAAATTTCAAAACATCATCTCGTTGATAACTTAAAACATGTTTTTCAGTACCTGCAATATCACGCCCAAGTGGTGAGCCATCATACATTAATTCTTCAAAAATATTATCAATATTCATGATTGGATTATCTTTATACATTCTAATCTCTTCAACAATAGGACCTTTTTCTCGTTCCATTTCTTTTTTGTCAAAAAGTGAACCATACATCATATCTGATAAAATATCTAAAGATTTATCAGTATTTTTCTTATTAATTGTAATATAATATCCAGTATATTCTTTACTGGTAAAAGCATTATAATGTGCACCTAATCTATCGATCTCTCGAGTTAACTTTAATGTTGTCGGACGTTTTTTTGTTCCCTTAAACATCAAATGTTCAATATAATGAGAAACACCAGAAAGTTTTTCTGGTTCATAACGTGAGCCAACTGGATACATAACCAAAGCTGTAACTGCTTTTGTACCTTCGAGAGGTACAAAAAACACATTTGTTTTATTTTTTAATTTTATTTTTTGATACATAAATTTATTATACAATCAACGAGTATTTGGCTTAAAAGGATCTTCATCTCTATAAGCATTGTGTATACAATTAGGACAACCGCTAGCGTCGGTTATGGGTTTGTTACAATCCTCACAAATAGGAATACCTGTCTCTTGATCAAATATAAGCTTTTGAGGTCTAGTCTTTACTGGTTCTTTGTCTTTTTTTGTAGGCTTTTCATTATTTCCCGGCTTAGCAAGTAATCCTTCTTCTCTCATTAAACCAATCTGCCCTTTTCGTGAAAGTAAACGTTCATCCATATAATTAAAAATTAATTAATATTTTATTATTTTTTTACTAAAATGGTACTTACCATGGTACGTACTATGGTATGGTCTATAGTACGTACTAAAAGACTTAACCACATAATATCTCCATCTCCATTTATATCTATTTATCTCTATCTATCTCCACTTGTTAACTTTTCTAAAGAGATCCCTCCGCTTCGCTCCCTCTGGTCGTTTCGGTCGGGATGACAAACAATTAAGCCAGTTTTTCTTCTAACCACTCTTTAAGAGTGTTTATAGAAATACGTTCCTGTTTCATACTATCACGATCGCGAACAGTAACTGCCTTGTCTTCTAACGAATCAAAATCAACTGTCACACAGTATGGGGTACCAATCTCATCTTGTCTTCTATATCGCTTACCAATACTACCAGTCTCATCATACATAGTCATCATATTAGCTTTAAGCTCGATTTGAATTTCATCTGATAATTTTTGTAAGGGTTCTTTTTTTGACAATGGTAAAATAGCAACTTTGATTGGAGCTAAACTCTTGTGAAGCCTAAGTACTACTTCCTTTTCATGTTTACCATCCTCATCCCCACTTCTAGTCTCTACTTCATCATAAGCATCAATAAGAAATGCAAGCGTAGCTCTATCAGCTCCGTCGGAAGTCTCTATAATATGAGGAATAAACCTTTTATTTTCTTGCTGATCAAAATATTCTAACTTCTCACCACTAAATTCACTATGACGAGTAAGATCCCAATCACCACGATCGTGAATACCTGCCAACTCACTAAATCCCATACCAGGATAATTATATTCAATATCCAAAGCTCTGGCAGCATAATGAGCTAGTTCATCTTTTTCATGCTCACGAAAATGAAGGTTTTCTTTTTTTATACCTAAATCTAGATACCATTTCATTCTTGCCTCCTGCCACATATCAAAAATCTTTTTCTTATCATCTGGATGACAAAAATACTCTTGTTCCATCTGTTCAAACTCACGAGTTCTAAAAATAAAATGACCAGGAGTAATTTCATTTCGAAAAGCCTTCCCAATCTGGGCAATACCAAATGGAAGTTTTTTGCGCATTGTTTGCTGAACATTTAAAAAATTGGTATAGATACCCTGGCAAGTCTCAGGACGAAGATAAACTTCTGAAGCCTCATCTTCAAGTGCACCCATTTGAGTTTTAAACATTAGATTAAATTTTCTAATCTCTGTCAAATCACCTCCACATTCTGGACATTTTAAATCATGATTACCCCAATCTCCTGGTTGAAAAGTTGGTTTAATTCCTTTTGCTTCTAAAAGATGGTCTGCTCTCCAACGTTTTTTACAATCTTTACAATCAACTAAAGGATCTGTAAAACCTTCTAAATGTCCGCTAGCTTCCCAAACTTTAGGGTGCATTAAGATTGATGCGTCTAATCCGACTACATCATTACGATCTTGTACCATAGCTTTCCACCACATTTTCTTTACATTATTTTTGAGTTCAACCCCAAGTGGTCCATAATCATAACAAGATGACAATCCTCCGTAAATCTCAGATGATTGAAATATGAATCCACGACGTTTGGCAAAGGATACTATGTGCTCTAGAGATTCTAACATATTTTTCAAATATTGAATTATCAGGGATCACTGATACCCTGTGGGTATGAGTTATGAATCACATCGTCATCCTGAGTGGAGCGTAGCGGAGTCGAAGGATCCCCTTCTTAGTTGTGCTAAAGTTGGGGATCCTTCGACTTCACTTCACTTCGTTCCGTTTCGCTCAGGATGACATTAGTAATTATAACAAATTTTTAAGATAATAAAAAGACCGCAAAAATCGGTCTCGGGTCCCAAAATATGGGAGGTTCCACCCGAGTTACCTGACTGGATGCCAGACCACTCGTTAGATTTGTATCCAACTCCCAGGCTGCCAATTTCCTGATCAATATTGGATAGATATAATATACAATAACACATTTGAAAAGTCAATAGACTTTTCAATATACAAAAAACATTATATTTTAATATATGTATATTGAAATAGGGTACTCCGGCTGTGTTAGCAACAGCCAGTCCCTCCTAACGTTATAACAGAGACTTTCACTCCGTAGAGTTCTAAGGAAAAGAACCGCCTATCCCCCTCTGTCTTCCAATGGGTAGAAACGGCTGAGGTGGCTGAATAACCTCCTCATCTGAACTAAACAAGGGTTGATCTGCGATCTTATAGTCCCCAATAAACTCGTCACCCTGCCAAATCTCTCCGGCATTCTCTGAGGTGAAAATCAACTTGACCTCGCCCCCCTTATATAAGGCAGACAAAGGTTCGCATTTCTCGAACCAATCCAGGTCTTTCGTTGATTGAGTGCACTGGTATTGCTCTGACTGTAACACATCTCGAACAGCCTCAGCTGTCCTAAATGAACACTCAGATATGCACACCTTAGTCACTTTGGCAACCACTCTTTGGTCGCGCTCTGCAAGTGCCTTTTCTAAATCATCTCCTTGTTGAGCCATCTCTTCTTTTGTTGCAGACGCCTGGTTAATAGCTTCATCCCACAAGCCGATGAGAACATATACAAAAAAACCCACCAACGTCACAGCGATGATATCCTTCATCTTCTTCTACCTTCGTCCCAATCTAGCATTGAGGCATTGATTGTTAGACACTTTATCACAAAAAGAACATGGGGTAATTATGGCATATTAGAATAAAAAAATCAAGGGTGCTAAACAATAACTCACCCCCAACCCTTCTCTTGTGAAGAGAAGGGCTTTTTAAAGAAGGATTTTATTTCCCCCTTCTCTTCACAAGAGAAGGGGGCTAGGGGGATGAGTTATCACGATAGTCATAGTAAGTTATAACAAACAAAAACAACCCCACTTCCGCAGGATTGTTAGTTGTCAGATGTCAATTGTCAAATGTTATATCGTCGTAATATCCTTCTCCTTCTCTTCACCAATTGCCTTCACTTTCTCATTATAATCTTTTACAATTTTATCCAATTCTTCTTGTAATTTATACTTATCATCTTCACCAATTTCATTATCCTTAAATTGCTTATCAACTTCATCACGAATATCTTCTCTAATTTTTCGTATAGACACACGAGCACTTTCCAATTTCTGATGAAGTACTTTTATTAATTCCTGACGACGCTCTTGAGTCAAATCAGGCAGAGGTAAACGAATCACCTTACCATCATTTACTGGATTAATCCCCAACTGAGAATTGCGAATTGCACTCTCTACGGCTTGCACCAAACCTTTATCCCAAGGATCTACTACAATA
>Ga0307992_1002730_pt1 | contig 10000 bp, 8 predicted proteins | sample EllFjometagen133_FD_203162 | JGI IMG/M metagenome (GOLD analysis project Ga0307992, IMG submission 203162) | Marine microbial communities from Ellis Fjord, Antarctic Ocean - #133 | ecosystem: Environmental > Aquatic > Marine > Unclassified | place: Southern Ocean | collected 2014-10-08
CCATATCATCAATTCCATTAATATTTATCGAGGAAAAACAAATTTTTTCTACAAAAATAAAAGATTTAGTAAAATATTTTATATTCTTTATTATAGGAATCACTTTAATGTTATTTGTTTCCTTAAATTCTCAAAATATGAATAATGGTAGTATAGTTCTGACAAATATCGATTTTCAATTGGGATTAAAGTTAGTGGTAGCTGGAATGCTTGCTATTTCTACTATGATTCTTCCTGGAATTTCAGGCTCCTCCTTGCTTGTAATATTTAAATTATATTTACCAATTATAAACGCACTAAAACAACTCATGTCTTTAAATTTTTCCTATCTTCTTGCAGTTTTACTATTTGGCTCTGGAATTTTAATAGGAGCAGTATCAACAGTAAAAATTGTTAAAACAGCTCTATTAAAACATAGATCTGCTACAATCAGTTTTATCTTTGGATTAATAATTGCTGCTATTTATTCTATTATTATAGGTCCTACAACTTTAGAAATCCCACAATTAGCTCTCAGTATATCAACTTTTAATGTTATAGGTTTTTTATTAGGAGTTGCCATTATTATTCTTTTACAAAAACTAAATCATTCTAAAAAATCAGAATTTTAGAGCTTAATTTTTATTCATTATCAGTGTATGAAAGTTGAATATTTATTCACATTATCTTGACTTTATTGTATATTTATGGGATAAAGAACAAAGTTAATGTATAAAGGATTAAATGAATATACAATGAATAATAAATCAAGCACTAAAGAATCACATGAAAAGAAAAAACCAATTACCATACAAATGACAGATGGAGTTCTCATTCCAAATAGAAATAATGGGAAATTAATGAATAGTTGGAGAATAACTTTTTATTTTGCCATTATTTCTTTATTGTCTCTCATTATTTTCTTTCCCGATCCATATAGAGAAATATTTCTAGTTTGTATACAGGGAGCCCCTGTTACTTTCCAATGTACAATTTTCGCAATCATCGGTGCTGTATTTATAGGAACACTAACTGGCTTAGGCTCTGTTTCCAAACACAGTATAATTAATATGATAAGTGGTGTTTATGTAGAATTAATACGTGGTATTCCACTTTTAGTACAATTAATTTTTATATATTATGCACTGGGTAGATTTTTTCACTTAAGTGGAATTACAGCCGCTATAATTTCCTTAGCGATTTGTTTTGGTGCTTATATGGGAGAAATAGTAAGAGCGGGTATCCAAGCAATCCCAAGGGGACAAATGGAAGCAGCTATAGCTCTTGGATTATCCAGGTATCAAGCTTTTACATATGTTATTTTACCTCAAACTCTTAAAGTTATTTTACCTGCTGTTGGTAATGAATTTATAAGTATGTTAAAAGATTCCTCTTTGGTATCAGTTATTGCATTAAGTGATATTTTAAGAAGAGGTAAGGAATACATTTCAAGAACTTTTCTTTCTTTAGAGACAATGTTAGTTGTAGCACTTATATATTTAATTATAACATTAGTTCTATCTTGTTTGGTTGGTAAATTAGAAGAAAGGATGAATAAAGATGCCTAATATAGATATTAAAAATTTACAAAAAACATTTGTAACACAAAATGGAGATACAGTTGATGCTGTAAACAATGCTTCACTTGAAGTAAAAGAAGGTCAAGTTGTTGTAATTATTGGACCCTCTGGTAGTGGAAAATCAACTCTTCTTAGATGCATTAACAAACTAGAAATACCAACGAGTGGATCTATTTTAGTTGATGGAATTGATGTTGTCCAAAGTTCTACTGATATAAGAAAAATCAGAGAAGAAGTTGGAATGGTATTTCAAGCTTTTAATTTATTTCCTCATTTAAGCGTTTTAGATAATATTACATTAGCTCCCAAAAAAGTGAAAAAGCTAAAAAAACCTGAAGCTGACAAAATAGCAATAAAACTCCTTGAAAGAGTTGGTTTGAGTGAAAAAGCTAATTCCTTTGCTAGTCAATTATCAGGAGGCCAGCAACAACGTGTTGCTATTGCAAGGTCCTTAGCCATGCATCCCAACATTATGCTTTTTGATGAACCTACAAGTGCACTAGACCCTGAGATGATTAAAGAAGTTCTTGATGTAATGCTCGATTTAGCAAAAAGTGGAATGACTATGCTATTGGTTACTCATGAAATGGGCTTCGCTCGTGCTGCTGCTTCTAAAGTGGTCTTTATGGATGAAGGAAAAATCGTTGAAGTTGGAACACCCTCTCAAATATTTGATAACCCACAAAATAAAAGAACTAAAACTTTTTTAGAACACATCTTATAATTTGTAAAAAAAATTATATTTAATATAAACTATTACTCATTTAATCTGGGTAGTAGTTTTTTTATGTCTAAATTAATTAAGAACATTATTTGTAAAAAGATAAAACTACTTACCAAAACACTTAGCTAACAAATAACTATAAAACTTTTAACATAAATTTTTATTTCTATTTATTTACTTTATAAGAACTTATACTATTAACCTATAAATTTATACTAAATTCACTATTATATTGACATAAGTTACATTATACTTTATATTTTCAACTATAAACAACGACATATCATAGATAACAATTTATAGCATCTAGTCGCATTTATATTTAAACTAAAAAGAGTATTAACTCTATATACATTATCACTGGGGTGTCTTCCTAATGGAGGGCACTCTTCTTTTTAACCGAAAAAATTATAATTTTTCATGTTGTACAATAACTTCAGAAAGTGTAAATTAATAAAAAAGTTCAACGAGGTAATATATTATGAAAAATAAAATAAGTTGGTTAGAGAAAAATATTTCATTACCTGTTTTAGTAAAACCTGAAGCAGAAAAAGAAAACTCAATATCGCATGCTATCGCAGCATTTATGGCTTTTGTGGGAATTATTTATATAATTGCTAATTTAAATACAGTAAGTAATACAAATTTAAAAATTGGATTAATTATTTTTGGACTATCAAATTTCCTACTATATTTTGCTAGTGCACTTTATCATGGACTTCCCAAAAATAATGCTAAGCGTATTTGCAGGATTTTAGATCATAGTAATATTTATTTTTTAATAGCAGGAACTTATACTCCTATGCTTATGTATGCAAATACAGCTAAAAGTTTAAATATTTTCTATTTTCTTTGGATAATAGCTCTTTCAGGCGTTGGATTCACTCTTATATTTTGGGGTAAATTAAAACCATTACATGTAGTTTTATACCTTGTTATGGGTTGGTTATTATTGTTCTTTTGGAAAGATATTATACCGAACATTCCAAAGGGTGTAATTCCATATATTATTACTGGGGGTCTTTTATACACTTTAGGCGTGATTTTTTATGCCTTTAAAAAAATTCCTCATGGACATTTAATTTGGCATTTATTTTGCTTAGCTGCAAGTTTGACTTTTTATATCGCAATATTGAAATTCTTTATTTAATTTAATCTTGTTTAATTTAAAGAAATCCCTAACTTTTGTTAGGGATCGTTTTTTATTATTATGATGGTGATGATTATTCTAGTAATTGATCAATAGCGTTTATTAAAACATCTTTGGAAACCATTCCTTGGAAACCATTTACGGGCACTCCTTCCCTATCTAATAATATAGTTGTTGGCAAACTATTTGATTGAAATAAAGCGGAAATATAACCAGGGTCTATAACACATATAGTATCATCGTTGAAATACTTTTTAGCAAAAGCATCTAGGGCCTCTTTGGTTTCCCGCTCTCCATCAAAGGAATCAAAGAAAATAAAGGTAACTTCCCCCTTATATTTTTCACTTGCTTCAATAAAATCTGGCATTTCTTTCTTACAAGGAGGACACCAGGAAGCAAAAGAGTTTATTACAACAGGTTTACCCTTTTCAGCTAACTGCCAAAATGTAGTTTCTTCCCCATTTATCAAAGTTAAAGGAATGTCTGGCATTATATTAGAAGCTTCACTCTCTCCACTACTAGCCGCTACATCATCACTACTAACATCAGATGTATCTTTATTTGGTGCTGGTGAAACTTTATCAACCGCTGGTGTATCAACCACTGGGTTATCAGCTTTAGTATCAACACTCTTATTTGCTGAAGCTATTACAGTATTAGATTTATCTTCTAAAGAGTTTATTTTAGAATTATCAGTTGTTATTGTTGGGGTATAGGAAGTATCGGGGCTATTAGCACTTAATAGGTTGTACCAAACATAAGCTAGTACAAATACCACAACTATTATTACTATCATTATCACACTATTTTTTTTGTTCTTATCCATAAATTTTCTCCTTTATTTTAAAAAAGCATTGCGGGTGAATATCCTAATACCATTAAGATACCCATAATCATTAATAGAGAGCCACTTATGAGAGTAACAATCTTATAATGAGTTTTGATAAATGAAAATGCACCTTCTAATTGCTTAAGTAATAAAGCAGATAAGAAGAACGGTATTGCAAGTCCTAAGGAATAGGCAATTAAAGTAAATACACCTTGATAAAGGGTTGCTGTATTAGCGGCAAGCATCAAAGCTGAGCCTAAGAAAGGCCCAGTACAAGGAGACCAACCAACTGCAAAAACTATTCCAAAAATAAATGATGAAAAATAATTCAATTTCTTTGTATTTGCCTTCATCTTATAGGTGTTTTCTAAGAATGGAAGTAATTTTAAACCTAAAAAACTTAAAGCAAAAATAATTACAATAACACCACCTACTCTATTTATTGTATCCAAATGATCACTTAGATACTGACCTAAGAAACTAGCACTAGCTCCTAAAGTTGCAAATAATAGAGTAAAGCCCAAAATAAAGAATATAGAATTTATCAAAAGTTTATTTCTTTCAATTTCACCACTATCTTTATCTGCTATTCCACCTGCTAAATAACCAATGTACAAAGGTATCATCGGTAGTACACAAGGACTAATAAAACTTAATAATCCTTCTAATAATGCTGTTAAATATGCCATGTTTATATAATATAGGTAAGCGCTTAATTGTAAAGTAACTTTGTCACCTAATAGGCTTTTTGAGAATGAACTACAAACAAACTACATATAAAAAATATTTATGTTTTATTAAAGAGTAAAAACTATTCAAAATTGTTGATTTTCTATATATATTAATTATATGTCTAAAAAAAATAAAAATATAAACCCTGCTGTTGAATTTGATAATTACTATAAAAGCCTATATGATTTACGCTGGGACAAATTAAAAGAATCCTTATTAAAAGAAAAAAAGAATATTGAATATAGTGAAAATCTACTAAAACCATATTTCTTTGATGAAGCTTCACTTTTTTGTGCAAATTTACTTGAAATAAGTGAAGGTGATAATATTTTAGATATGTGCGCTGCCCCAGGGGGTAAGTCCTTAGTACTAGCATCAAAATTAAAAGGCAATGGTCACTTAACCTCTAATGATAGATCAAGAACCAGAAGATCGAGACTCCACAATGTAATAAAGACTCATTTGTGTGACGAATATAGAGAAAATATATCAGTTACAGGCCATGACGCTACAAAATGGGGACTGTATGAGCAAAATATTTATGATAAAATATTACTTGATGCACCCTGCTCTAGTGAAAGACATGTTTTAGGGGATTCTTCATATTTAAATAAGTGGTCACTAAATAGACCAAAACATTTATCCTACCAACAGTTTGCGATGCTTGCTGCAGCCTTAGAGGCTGTAAAAATTGGAGGTATTATTTTATACTCTACTTGTGCGATTACACCATTAGAAGATGAAGATGTTATAAGAAAATTATATAAAAAAAGATCAGGTCGTTTTGAATTAATTAATTTTGATTGCGATATAGCTGAAGATAGAGAATATGGTAAAATTGTTTTACCAGATGTTAGCGAAAACAGAGGTCCTTTGTACTTTTGTTTAATTAGGAGATTAAAATGAGCATAGTTAGTATTGAAAGATGTGAAGATTATGATAATGAAAAAGTTTATTTAGCTTTAAAAAAAACTATTGAAAATTCAAATATACCAGAAATAAAAGGCAAAAAAATATTAGTTAAGCCAAATATTTTATCTGATGCAAAACCAGAGCTTTGTATTACTACTCATCCAAGTGTAGTAAGAGCTTTGATTATCATTTTAAAAGAAAAAGGCGCAAAAAAAATATTTGTTGGAGATTCTCCTGGACTACATACACCTAAATTCAAACCAAAAAACTCTCAGATGCTCACAATTTGTAAAGAAGAAAATGTTGAATGGGTGAATTTTCAAGCTAAAAAAAATAAAACAAAAGTTCCTTTTGTAGATAGAAAAATAGCCTTTACAAAAACTCTTGATGATGTAGATTTTTGTGTCTCGGTTGCAAAATTCAAAACCCATGAATTAATGTTTACAACCGGAGCTATAAAAAATATGTTTGGCCTAGTTCCAGGCCTCAACAAAAGTAAGCAACACGTTCACAATCCTACTAGAAAAGGCTTTGCTAAGTTTATTTGTGGTTTATTTAGTATCAGTAAAACAGAATATGCAGTTATGGATGCAATAATGGGAATGGAAGGTCCTGGCCCTGCAAATGGATCTCCTAAACAGGTTGGATTATTGCTCGCTAGTGATGATGCCCTCGCTCTGGATATAAGCCAAGCAATAATTATGGGTTACAACCCATTAGATATTCCAATAATAAAATATGCTATAAAAAAGCAATTAACTCCAACGAGGAAAATTGATTCAATAGAATATAGTTCATTAGATGCAAATAATTTGATAATTAAGGATTATAAGAGAATTGATAGCAAACAAACATCCTCACAAAGACCAGCTCCAATATTTTTAGTAGCTCCTTGTATTAGATGCAAAAAATGTATTGATATTTGTCCTGCTAATGCATTAACAATGAAAAATAAAAAAATTATTATTGATGAGAAAAAATGTATCAAATGTTATTGCTGTAATGAAGTTTGCCCAGCTAATGCAATCAAAGTTAAATAAATAACTACAAACCTTAAAAATATACAGGAAACTATGGACTTAAAAAGTGAATTAAATGATAAGCAATACTTAGCCGCGTCTACAATAGATGGCCCATTATTAATTATTGCTGGAGCTGGTAGTGGTAAAACAAGAATGTTGACCTATAGAATTACTCACATGCTCGAAATGGGAATAGATGAAAGAAATATTTTAGCCCTAACCTTTACAAATAAAGCAGCAAGGGAAATGGGTCAAAGAATTAGAAGCTTAACAAACAAAGATCTAAAACATCTTACCTCCACAACTTTCCATTCTTTTGGATTGGGTTTACTAAAACAACATATACAACATTTAGGCTGGAAGAATAATTTTACTATTTACGATACCAACGATAAAATATCATTAATCAAACAAGTAATAATTAACTTAGGTTGGTCAATCGATGCTTTTAACCTAAAAGATGTTCAAGATTATATAAGTAAATACAAAACAAAAAGATTAGAAATATCAAACAAAACTGCTGAAAACACTAAAATATTATTAAATGAATATGAAAAATATTTAAAAACTTATAATAGTGTAGATTTTGATGATTTGATTGTAAAACCTATGGAAATATTTGAAAAATTTCCCAAAATACTAGAGAAAACTAGCAATAGATATAAATATATTCTAGTAGATGAGTTTCAGGACACATCCATAGCTCAATATAATTTAGTTATGGCCTTAGCACAAAAAAATAGAAATTTATGTGTTGTAGGCGATGATGATCAAAGTATTTATTCCTGGCGGGGCGCTAATTATCAAAATATTGTAATGTTTGAAAAAGACTTTCCAGAGCGAAAAGAAATCATGCTAGAGCGAAATTATCGAAGTAGTAAAACTATTTTAGAAGCTGCTAATAATTTAATAACCAACAATAAAGAGAGAAAAGATAAAAAACTTTGGACAAAATGTGAACAAGGTACAAATATATATTTAATAAAACCTGATGATGGTGAAAAAGAAGCTAACCAAGTTGCAAGAGAAATAATTGAACTGCATAAAAAAAACAATGTAAGCTTCAATAATTTTGCAATTTTAACTAGAACTAATGCCCTTATTCCAGCTTTTGAATCTGCCTTAATGATGAGAGAAGTAAGCTCTCATGTTAGCGGCGGTAAATCACTATTCGAAAGAAAAGAAATAAAAGATATCCTTAGTTATTTAAAAGTAATTATAAACCCAGATGATGATGTTAATTTTCTTAGAATTATTAATACACCTAGAAGAAGTATTGGCAGAGTAACTATAGATAAAATCAAAGATGTTGCTAGTAAACATAACACATCTCTTTATTCAGCTCTTTCAATAATGGCCTATTCAAATGATATAAAAATCCGAGATGCAACTAAAAATTCCTTGAAATTTATTTACAATTTAATTGAAAAATATGCTAGAGAATTTGAGGACAATGAAGATAAAACCAGGCACCAAGTTTTTAATAGATTAATTTTAGAAATCAGTTATAAAGATTTTTTAATAGAAGAAAACAATAGTGAAAAAGCTGTATTATACAAATTAAAAGGCATAAACATCTTATCAAATATGTTAAAAAAATGGGAACAGAATTATTTTAATGAATCAGCTTCTATTGAATCTTGGGTAAATAGGCTTTTATTAAACGGTAAAGACAATGAAGATGAAAACAATTCAAGTGTAAATATAATGACCATGCATGCATCAAAGGGTTTAGAATTTGATATTGTTTATCTAGTCGGCATAGAAGATCACATAATGCCAAGCTCAAGATCTTTAGAAGAAAATCCTAAAAATATTGATGAAGAGAGAAGGTTGTTTTATGTGGCCATTACCAGAGCAAAGCAAAAGTTGATTATTAGTTCTGCAAAAAATAGAATAAGAGGAACTCAGATTATACAAAGTTCCCCTTCAAGATTTATTGCTGAAATACCTGAAAATTTAATAGATGAAGCAGAAAATAGATTTATCTCTAAAAATGAAATTAGCAATTCATTTGCTGCAATGCGAGCAAAATTACAGGGCAAATAATTATGCCCTGTAACAGATTTAAGCTTCAACCAATTTCATATCGCCATCTTTTATCCAACCTTTTTTTCTCATAAAGGTTGAAATACTTAAAGCCAATATTATTGGAAGAACAAAATGTAATAATATTATTAAAGGAATTGATTTAGCACCCATAACAGCAACGGTATTAAATTGACCAACCAAACCACTTGTTCCCATGCCGGCACCAGCCGCATTGTTTTCCATTTTGAAAACAACTGTGGCTAAGGGGCCAAGTATTGCTGCTGTTAAAGTTGGAGGGATCCAAATAAGAGGGTTATGAATAATGTTCGGTACTTGCAGCATACTAGTTCCAATACCCTGTGATAATAAACCACCAACTTTGTTTTCTCTATAAGAAATAACTGCAAAGCCTATCATTTGAGCACTACAACCAACAGTTGCAGCTCCTGCTGCTAAGCCTGAAATTCCTAAACTAATACAAATAGCCGCTGAGGAAATCGGTAAAGTTAAAACCATGCCAACAACAGTAGCTACTAAAATACCCATAGGAAGGGGATACAAAGTTGTTAATGAATTAATAAATACACCAAGGCCCTTCATCATAGCAGATACATAGGGAGAGACAAACACTCCAACCAAGCCACCAGCTATTATAGTACATATAGGAATTACCATAATGTCTACCTTAGTTTTGTGGCTAACTAATTTAGCAACTTCAGCTGCTATCAGACTAGCTAATAAAGCGCCAACAGGCTCCCCGATTACAACTTTCAATATTGTGCCGTCACCGGAAAAAACAAAGGTTCCAGCACCTATAGCTCCAGCTACAGCAGCACTTAGTACACCCAATTTAGGAGCACCTACAAACAAAGCCACACCTAAGCCAATAGCTGGGCCAGTTAAATACTGAGCAACTTTTCCGAAAGAGATTAAAATTGGTAAATTTAGATATGTCCCAATTTGTTTGATGATTAATCCGATAATTAAAGAGGCAAAAAGACCTTGGGCCATACCATTTAAGGCATTGATAACATAGTCCCC
>Ga0307992_1002731_pt1 | contig 9996 bp, 11 predicted proteins | sample EllFjometagen133_FD_203162 | JGI IMG/M metagenome (GOLD analysis project Ga0307992, IMG submission 203162) | Marine microbial communities from Ellis Fjord, Antarctic Ocean - #133 | ecosystem: Environmental > Aquatic > Marine > Unclassified | place: Southern Ocean | collected 2014-10-08
TGGTTTCCGGATAAACAGGCACAATTGAAGGTTTCTTTGCTCTATCTGGCGACTCCATGACATAGGCGTTTGAATATCTGTTGAAGGTGACATTTCCATTCAATAGCAGTTCTGAGCCTGATTTTAACATTTTCGATAAATATGGTTGGTTGAACCAAACAACTTGCAAACTTCCTGAATCATCGGCTACTGCCGCTTCTGTGACGGTTAACTTTCTGCGACTGGTTTTTTTATTTTCGATGCCGATTACCTTCACTTTGAGCGTATAATTCTCCTGAATCTGAATATCTTTAATCTTAGTCACGTTTGTGTAATCTTTATAAGCTCTTGGGAAATGGAAAATGAGGTCGGAAATAGTCTCAATTCCGAGCTTTTTGAGTTTTTCCGCCAACTTTGGCCCAACTCCCTTTAGGAATTGGACTTCGGTATCTAGTTTTAACTTGTTTTCAGCCATATATGTTTATTATACAATAAATACCTTCAGTATTGACATATGTTACTATTTGTGCTATATTTACTATTGCGAAGATCAACACCATACGGAGGTGCCGATATGTTCGATGCACTTAACTTCACAGCCTACCCCTACACAGGGGAAGGCATCGGTCGGCGCCATCACGATTTGGCGCTAATCGAGGCGGGGGCTGACGCCACCTACGGCGACCTGGTGGTGTGGATGAAGGCAGAGATCGGGATCGGAGGGGCCCATATGCGGCAGGTCTGCGACCGAGCGGTTGAGTTGCTTGGCTCAGGTCACGACTTGGTCGGGGAAGCCGCACAGGATGGCCAGCCTGACACGGGTCGTGTCGGGGTCGCCTTCGCTGAGGCCCGAAACGATGAAGTCATTGTCGGCGCCCAATCCTGAGCCTGATTCTCGCGTACCGCATACCCTCACGTCATCCGGCGTGGGGGTTTTGCATTTCATAGACCTTTTTGGTCTTTTTTTGTTTGAAAAAATTGCTTTTAGTCATGTTTTATTGTACTATTTATGCAAGATTCACCATTTTGTTCACGAGATTAGGGTGATATACATGGTAACGGCTTCTTCTGGACTCATCCGGAAGAGGTAACTAATCGTACCTCCACGACGTTTGTTAGTGGAGGAGCTCGCAAGAGGGGTGTTCGGCATGAGGGCAACATTGTTCGTTGCCGTATTGCTGTGCCTGCTGTTGGCGACGACAAGCGTCGCTGTAGCGAACGGTCCACCGCAGCCCATCGTGGCTGACATGGCCGTCGCAACCGCCCACAGCCAGGGCACAATCGACACTGAGATCGCTGGCGCCAGCCGGAACTTCTGCGCTGCGGTCTTCCACGACTTCACGATCGGAAACATCGACTCCGCGACGTCACCTGGGTCCTGGGACACTGATGTCCCCAACACTGTGGCCGACGCTGACATCAACACGGGTATCCGGGCAGAGCGGACCGCCGCCAGCTCCGGTTTGATCGAGCAGATGTCGTACATGAGCGACTGGGAAGTAAGCACCACCGCGGAGCTCTCAACCGAGGGCTATCACACGGCGGAGACGACCACTCATGTGGCCGAAGTGATGCCTAACATTGTGGCCAACGTCGATACTGTGGCGATCGTCTTCAAGGACGAAGACTCCATCGCCAACTTCGGCCAGGGCATCAGGGCGACCAGCACGATCGAGACACACCAGCTGACATGCGACGCAGACCCAATCGCCAACATCGCCGGTAACATCACCAGCGACTCGGCGAGCACCACACTGGGCGACTGGAGCATCAGCACGAAGACGACAGGGCGGTTCGCCGCAGCCGATAACCCCGATGGCACATTCAAGGGCGACGGCATCCTGTCGAGCACTGACGCAGACGCGGACACAATCGCCACCAATGCCTTCTCGGCGGCGGCAGCGATGGTCGACACCCTCATCATGTAGCAAGAGGGCTGCTCGGCCAAGACGAGACACCTTCGGGCGCCGGGGACACTTCCTCGGCGCCCGTTCACCATTTTAAGACCTTTATCGGTCTTTTTTTTATGTTAAAATAGGAGTATAAATATTTAAATGAAAGGAAAATATGCCAGGATCACCCGAGGGAGCAGGGCAAATACCACCAGAAGAAACCGGCGGCGGCGATGAAAAGTATGACGCAGGTAGCGCAATCTTTGGTATAGACGAGGACAAACAAAGAGAATATAACGCCCTAAGCAGTGAAAATACCTCAGGAGAACTATCAGCCGACAAAAAACACCGCTTGGCAGAACTCGAAGAAGAAAGAGACGACATCATAAAAGGCCCGCTCACCGACGAAGAACAAGTATGGCTTGAGAACTATTATGCTAACCAAGGAAAACTGGATTTTGACCCAAGCGCAGAAGATAGAGATAAGTTCATGGGGTTAGAACGCAGACAGAAACTAGCAAAAAAGGCTGGAAACGAAGATATAGCAGCTTAGTTCTACCTGTACTACCTACAACCTAATGCCTAAGCCCTAACGCCTATTCAATTATCCCCCCACCGATTACCTCGTCACCCTTGTAAAAAACTGCACTTTGGCCGGGAGTTATAGCGCGCTCTGGTTTATCGAATATTACATTTACTTTATCGTTTTTAATTTCTATTTTGCATTTTACTGCATCGTGTCCGTATCTTATTTTAACTTCAACGGCGGACATATCATTTGAAGTTATCCAATTCAAGTTAGACACTTCCATCTCACCTTTGTAGATATCTTTATCGTCGCCCACTATTAGTTGGTTGTTTTCAACATCGAAACCGACCACATACAGCGGGTTTTTCTCCTTTTTATCTAATTTTAAGTTCTGATCCACCCCTTTTCTCTGCCCAATTGTATAATTGCTCAAGCCTTTGTGCTTCCCCACCACTTTTTTATCGGTAGTTATTATATCGCCCTCTAAAAAATACTTTTTATCCAAATATCTTTTTAAAAAATCTCGATAATCCTTATCCCCGAAGAAACATATCTCCTGGCTCTCCGGCTTTTCCTTGACCGGCATATCCCAAGTAACCGCTTTTGCTCTTACCTCTTTTTTGGTCATCTCGCCAAGAGGAAAGTGCAAATGCGATAGCTGTTTCTGATTTAGACGATAAAGCATATAGGACTGATCTTTGGTGCCATCTACCCCTTTATATAAATGATATTTTTCGTTTTCTTGCTCGATTCGAACATAGTGTCCCGTAGCAAGCTTGTCACAACCAAGAGCTAGCGCCTTTTTTAGCATTAGATCAAACTTTATCTTCTGGTTGCAGATAATGCAGGGATTTGGAGTTCGAAGTGCTTTGTATTCTTCTAGAAAATTATCAACTATCGCTTTTTTAAATTCATCACGCGCATTTACAACGTAGAAAGGGATTTTTAGTGACTGCGCTACCCTTCTTGCGTCTTCGAGCGCATCGAGGTCGCAACATCTGTTTTCTCCCTTTATTTTGCACAAAGGGTCTGACCACAACTTCAAAAAGAGGCCCACTACCTCGTGACCCTCATCTTTCAAAATTTTGGCAGCAACGGAGCTATCTACTCCACCGCTTAGGCCGATTGCGATTTTTAGCTTCTTAGGCATTAGCTTCTTAGCTTTTTAGGTTAATGGTTTTAACATATTGTGTTCTATGCATAATTCCTTATTCGTTATTCTTAATTCGATTCCGTTTGGCTGCTTCTACTACGTTTTTTAGAAGCATGGCCACTGTTACCGGTCCAATTCCGCCTGGAACCGGTGTATAGAATTTAGATTTTTTGTAAGCTTTTTTATCTATATCTCCTGCTAGTTTACCACCCACTTCAGTTGTACCGGCATCGATTAGGACTACTCCCTCTTTGACCATATTTTCTTTTATCAGATTGGCTTTGCCGGTTGCAGAGATTATTATGTCGGCGTCGGCCGTTATGGTGCCCAAGTATGGAGTTTTCTGATCACCAATTCGCAAATCCGTGTCGAATCCCTCGAAGATTCTAACCATAGGAGAACCCACTAAAAACCCTTTTCCGATCACCGCTACACTTTTATTTTGGTAGCTAATTCCCGACATTTTTATTGCCTCCATAATCGACATAGTCACGGGAGGGCGAAAACCACAACTAAAATTGGAACAGAAACGAAGTGCGTCAACATCCTTTTCTGGAGAGATTTTTTTAATCATTTTAACCATATCTAGACCTTCTGGCACTGGGATCTGAATCATAATTCCATCTACTCCCGAGTCCCCGTTCAGCTCCCCTATTCTCTTCTCTATCTCTGACTGACTCGAATTTTTTGAATATTTTATCAGATCAAAATGTACACCGATTTTTTCGGCAGCACGCTGTTTTGCTTCTATATATCTAGCAGTTGCAAAGTCTTCTCCAACCCAAATTATAGCTAAATTTGGCTTCAAACCCAACAAGCCAATCTCTTCTTTAAGACCAGCTATAATCTGATCACGTATTTTTCTTCCATCGAAATATTCCATATTTTTCCTACTTATTTTTGTTTAGTGCGATAGTCGTCAATCGCCTTTTTTATAGCGCCAGCAGAAAGAATTGAACAGTGGTATTTCTGAGCAGGCAATTTTCCTAGCGAATTGTTGATGTCATCTCTTGAAATCTTGTATGCATCATCCAAAGTTTTACCCTTGGCAAGCTCTGTCATCATCGAGCTTGCAGCTATAGCCGCAGCGCAACCCAAGGTTTTGAATTTAATATCTACTATTTTATCATCTTTGACTTTGATAAAAACCTGCATCATATCGCCACAGCGAAGATTGCCAACCTCGCCTATACCATCGGCGTCTTTTATCTCCCCTACATTTCTCGGATTTTCGAAGTGGTTTATCACCTCTTTTGAGTATTTCATATCTTCTTCTTAATTTTTTAGTGGTGACATGGTTCTCAATCTCTCAATTATCCCCGGCATTGTCTCAATCACTTTATCAATCTCCTCTTCGGTCGTATCTTTGCCAAGCGTGAGTCGAATTGAACCGTGAGACCACTCATGCGTAACCCCAATCGCGGTTAGAACATGACTCGGCTCGAGTGATCCAGAAGTACAGGCTGAGCCACTAGAAGCGGCAATTCCCGCCTGGTCTAACATCATCAGTATCGATTCTCCCTCCGCATTTTTAAAAGAGATGTTTAAATTATTTGGAGATCTTCTTGTTTTACATCCGTTTATTCTTGAATTTGATATTTCTAACAACCCTTTGCTGAGTTTATCTCGAAGTTTTTTGATTCTCTTGGTTTCTGAGTAAACCTGAAGTGACGGCAAACTCTTTTTGGCTTCCTCCATTTTGCCATCTGCCTTTCTCTTCAACATATCGACAACAGCCCTGTGCATACCAGCTATCCCTGCTACGTTTTCTGTACCTGCGCGAAACTTGCTCTCCTGACCACCTCCGACGATCTGATGTTTGATTGGTGTTCCCTTTTTTACAAATAACAGCCCAACACCTTTTGGCCCGTAAAATTTATGAGCGGTTATTGTCAAAAAATCTACATGCAAATATTTAGTACCCATCTGAAAATATTCTGCGGCCTGAACAGCGTCAGTATGGAAAAAAACTTTATTTTTTTCGCCTCTTTTCTTATTAACCCGCTCTATCATCTTCCCTATCTCGCGAATCGGTTCCACTGTGCCTATTTCGTTGTTGATATACATTATCGAGACTAATGCAGTGTTCTCTTTTATCGCCGCCTCCGCATCCTCCACTTTTATCACTCCGTTTGATTTTGGCTTTATGTAGGTTGCCTCTATCCTGCCCTCGCGCTCCAACTCGACTATAGTGTCTAGTACGGCGTGATGTTCTATTTGTGAAGTAATGACATGAGGCTTTTCGATTTTTGATGCTTCCACAATTCCCTTTATCGCCAAGTTGTCGCTTTCTGAACCGCCCGAAGTAAATACAATCTCCGAAGAATCACAATTTAGGTAAAAGGCCATAAAATCTCTGGCTTCGTCGACTATCTTTCTAGCATCTTGTCCGAAAGAATGAACAGAGGAGGGATTAGCAAAATATTTGGAGTTAATATGCTCCATAGTTTTCACCACATCCTGGTCTGGCTTAGTAGTAGCTGAATTATCTAGATAGATTCTTTTCACTCTTAACTCACTTTTTGATTATCTTTAGCCATCTTGGCAACTTTGCGTATTTCAGAAAGACACTTTTCACAATCTTTGTGCTGCAATTTTTCATACTCTTTTTTCGAGACCAGATAAGCTACCGGGTCTGAGTATCGCATGACACTAAAAGTTTCACCTTTTTCGCACTCCTTAATCACTTTAGATACTTCGGACTGCAATTTGTTGACGTTGATTGATTTCATAATTTTTAACTAAAAAATGTTATGCAAGTAACAGAACATCTTATATATATTGAAGTCAATAGTTTATTTCCTCACCCGAGGATCGATATAGTCAAGTTTGAAAAAGCTGTTAGCTTTTTTTGTAGTTGTTTTAGCCACCTCTTCTAGCGATACATCTTTTATTTCAGCTATCTTTTTGGCCACTTCCACCACGTAAGCAGGCTCGTTTCTATCTCCCCTGTGTGGAGGCGGTGCAAGATATGGACAATCTGTCTCAATCATCATCGAACCGAGAGGAACTCTTTTTATTACGTCTTCAATATACGAATTTGATTTGTAGGTAATATTACCAGTAAATGATATTAGAAAACCTAAATCAAGTATTTTTTTAGCGAATTCATAGTTACCCGAAAAACAGTGAACCACGCCTCGTATAGCGCTGGAGTAACCCCTTAGAACTGCAACGGTGTCGGCATCTGCCTCTCTAGCATGGACGATAACTGGATAGCGAAGCTCCAGGGCAGTGTCGAGCATCTGTTCAAAAGCAAACATCTGTTTTTCACGAGAGGGATAGTTGGCGAACTGGGATGATCGCTTTAGATAGTAGTAATCCAAACCAACTTCGCCGATGGCTATAACCTTGGGTCGATAAGCCAAATCCATAAGAGTGGTACGAGTTTCCATATCGATATCATTTGCTGAATGAGGATGAACACCGACAGCAGCAAAAACTTCTGGGTATTTTCGAGCCAACTCCCAAGACTCTTTTGAGGTTTGTAAATCCACCCCACAGTTGATCATCTTCTTGACCTTAGCTTCTTTGGCTCTACCCAAAATATCTGGCACTTCGTGCTTGAATTCAGGAAAATTTAAATGTGTATGAGTATCTATAAACATAATTTATCCGAAAGTTACATATAAAACACAAGCGACAACTATCAGGGCAGCAAAGATGTCTCGCTTGAAAAGTTTTTCTTTAAAATAGTAAGCCGAGAAAAAGTATACCAAGAAAGGACCAAGAACTAAAATCAGAGTTGTTTCGACAACCCCAAGCTCCTTAAAACCGTAAAACTTCAAAACCATCTGCATTACTCCAAAAATCGCCGAGATTATTGTCAGTGCGTAAGCCTCTTTTTTCATCACCATCAACTTCGGCTTGTACATAATGATAAAAGCGAAGGCCAAAACAGCTGTTCTTACGAAATATAGAGTAACAGGTGAAAATACATCCAAAAGTTGTTTAATGACTATCGACTCCCCCGACATCAGAACCATGGCACCTATTGTCATCCATGCCACTTTGCCGATCTTGACGTGATGATGTCTAAAACGGGTGACTATGAGAGCGCCAGAAGCCACCATGGCCGCGATAAAGGTCGTGAGACTTCGCTCCTGGGGCAGAAAGATTTCAGCCAAAAGCACTGTCACCAAAGGTGAAAGCAGCATAATAAGCTCAAATTCATGTATCTCCTCTTTCTGGATTCCACGATAAAAATAGATATTCCAAGTCAGCGCCAGCGCTATCATTAAAACAAAAAGCCCGATATATTTTAAATCTGCAATGTGGCCATAATCAAAACCACCGTATTTTGGTAAAAATATCGCCGTGATTATTGCCAACCAAACAAAAAGCAGAGGGATGAAACGCATCACCGGAACCTTGTATCTAGACAACACCAATTTGTCAGCGATAATCCCGCCAGCATAACCGATAGATGCAACAATTGATTCAATCACGTATCACCCTCCGAGTAAAATTATTTATCAAGCCTTGGAAATAGCGGCTCCGGTTTCTCTATCTTGGTTTTAGATTTGATATTTTGGTATGATTTTTTGATATCCAGTTTTTCAAGAAGAAGGTCATCAATTTTAAATGCTTTGGCAATTTTTTTCGAAACATCTGGCATTACAGGGTAAACAAGCCAAGCTAGCTGATGAATGCTATCACAAAGACCGTAAAGCACCCAAGCAAGTTCATCTTTTTTATCATCTTTTGCCAAAGCCCAAGGTTTTGTTTCGTCAATATACTTATCCGCAGTAGTAATAAATTGGTTTATAGCTTGGCAATACTGATGTAGTTCTACGTTTTCTATTGCCTCATCTGCTTGTTTGTAGGCGTCTTTCCAAGTAAATCTCTCAGAGTCAGTACGCAGCGGATGAGTTTCTGGGTCTTTATCAATTTCCGGAATTTGGCTCAAGAAATACTTTTCAACCATAGTGGCGACTCTAGAAACCAAATTACCCAAACCAGAAGCTAGCTCTGAATTGTATCTTTGAGCAATCTTTTCCTCCGATATATCTCCATCTTCACCAAAAGGAAATTCTCTAAGAAGCGCGTATCGAACTGCATCTGCACCATATTTTTCTACCATCAGGTTTGGATCCAAGACATTTCCCACACTTTTACTCATCTTTTTGCCATCAATTGTGAAAAATCCGTGAGCAAACACTTTTTTCGGAAGTTCCATATCAAGCGCCATCAAAAGTGCTGGCCAAACAATAGCGTGGAACCAAAGAATATCTTTTGCCATCAGGTGAATTGTCGGGGGCCATATGTTTTCCTGGTCAAATATCTTTTGTGCTGAATAATAATTTATAAGCGCATCTATCCAAACATATATAGTTTGTTCCGGATCATCTGGGAATGGAATTCCCCACTCTACAGCAGCCCGGGAAATTGAAACATCTTCCAACCCCTGTTCAAGCTTTCCCAAAACCTCGTTTTTTCTTGACTTCGGCGCTATTTCATAATCACCAGCGTCAATCGCTTTTTTCAATTTATCTTCAAATTTTGAAAGTAGAAAGAAGTAATTTTCTTCAGATTGCTTAATCGGTTCTTTGTCATGATCTGGGCATTTACCATCCACAAGCTCGTCTTCCTTCAAATATCGCTCACAGCCTACGCAGTACAAACCTTCATAACTTCTTTTTTCTACGAAACCCTTTTCCTTCAACTTTTCGACTAATTCCTTAACCACTTCTTCATGTTTTGTATCGGTTGTTCGAATGAAAGCATCGTATTTGATATTCAAATTCTCCCAAGATTTCTCGAATCTAGGCACAAGAGAATCTACAAACTCTTTCGGCTTCTTGCCAGCTTCCTCGGCTGCTTCAGCTATCTTTGCCCCATGTTCATCTGTTCCTGTTAGAAAGAAAACATCTTTGTTTTGTGATTTATAATATCGCGCCAAAACATCAGCAGCGATAGTGGTATAGGCGTGGCCAATATGTGGTATATCGTTTACATAGTAGATAGGTGTAGTTATGTAGATTTTTTTATCCATAATAAATAAAGCTCCCTAATTAGAATTCGTTACTTAGATAGTATCAAAATATCCCCCTATTGAAAACATCAAAATATGTAGTGGATCAGTCTTTTTTATTCGTACTAGCAATATTAGCTGATATGCTAAACGCCTCATACGAGTGAGGCGTTTAGCATTATTATCCAATACTAGACTAGGTATTTTAGCTATAAAACGATAAATTATAAAAACCGAAAGTGCCCGCCAAAAACGACGAACACTTAGGTTAGAAATCGGTGGTTGAACTCCAACCGACAGAGAGTCGGTTAGTGGCTACCACCGCATACCATTCAGCATTTTCATAGCCAAACCCGTAACTATCCCTGAGTCCATACTCAGGAGAATAGTCCAGGTCGGCTACCAATGAGAATCCATCTCCTAGATCGAGAGAGAGATCCTCCGCTACAATACTCCAATACCACTCGTG
>Ga0307992_1002732_pt1 | contig 9994 bp, 12 predicted proteins | sample EllFjometagen133_FD_203162 | JGI IMG/M metagenome (GOLD analysis project Ga0307992, IMG submission 203162) | Marine microbial communities from Ellis Fjord, Antarctic Ocean - #133 | ecosystem: Environmental > Aquatic > Marine > Unclassified | place: Southern Ocean | collected 2014-10-08
ATGTAAATTAATGTCCTTAACTTTTGTAGATGACTTAACCTCATAAATGTCCCAACTCCCATCATCATTAGGACTCAAAATATCAGCTCTAGAATATAATTCATCAACCATAAAAGCAGCCTCAAACAAAGGTCTTTTTTTATCCAAATTTTCTTTTGTCAATTTTAAATTCTCAGAAAAATTCTCATCAGAAAGTTCAATCCCTTCAGGAAAAAGTTTTTTTGCCAATTGACCAACAACATGACCATTATCAAAAATAGATTGCTTAAATTCACCAATCTTAGGGAATCTCGCTTTATCTTTAGCTTTCACCCAAAGTAATTTATGACATTGCAAACCAGCTAAATAACCAGATTTAGACAAAACAACCATAACTACTCAATACCACCAATCGGTTTCTCATATTTCGCAACAATAATTTTTTCTCCACCAACTTCAATCGATGCTCCTCCATATTCAGCAACATTATCATAAATCAATCTAGCCATATCTTCACCACCTTTAACATACCCTTCCTGTTCAACATAATGCACATACTTGTAACTAAAAATACCAATAACAACAATTGTAATTACAATACCAATAATAATTCCGATACCACCCCAAACATGGTGCTTCTTTACAAATTTATCTTTTTTTACTTTCATTATTCATTACCCTCTTCGCACTCATCTAAATCATCACTACAACTATTATACTTTGTTGTCCACTCATCAATCTCATTACTTAAAACATCAGTTTCAATTTTACATTTAGCTTGCTCATCTTTCCTAATATTAGCTTCCAATGTGCTTTTCTCATCATTACACTTAGAATTTAATTGACTAGTAACTTTAGTTTCAAGCTCAATATTTTCAGTTAATAAATCAATATTCAACTTATCGATTTTAACATCAGAAAAATCAATTTCATCCAAATCAGAACTAGAAGTAGTAATAATATTTAAAAAAAATCCAGAAGTCGAAATAAATCCATTTTTAACAACATCAAAATTAATAATAGTAAAATAACTCAAAACTCCTAAAATAACTAAAACACATACAATAACTACAAATATCTTAGCATGAATCTCAATATGTTTCTTATTCTTCACTTTTGATTCATTTTTATTTTTAATCGGTTTAGTTCTCTTTACAATATCTCGTGTTTTTTTATTTTTGGACTCTTTTTCCATTTTCTTTTTTACTTTATTCTTACTAAAAGTAAATTTTTTATTTTTAGATTTCTTTTTATTTTTATTAACTTTCTCTCCACGATTTAAACTTTTCTTCAACAAAACATCAGAAATTTCATTAGAACTAGGAATATCAGTATGGTCACCAAAATCATCTCTCTTTTTCATAAAATAATTACAACTATGAAGTTTTTAAATTTTTAGAAAGATTATAAACTATTATACAATTTAATCCAATAGCTTTTTCACTATTTTAAAACAGAAATGAAATATACTAAACATCTTTCCACAACAAGTAACAACTATAAAATAGTTACAATTGAAAAAGTTTATAAACAATAAGTTAAATTGAAAGATATGATTAATAATAAAGAACATTCAGAAATATATTTGAATACTGATAAAAAAAATAATTTAGAAATATATTTGAATGAAGCTGATAAATATAGGATATCTGTTGAAGAACAAAAAGAGATAGGTAAGAAAATACTAGAAGAAGGTATGACTCCTGAGTATAGAGATGTTTTGGTTAAATCTCAGTTATTTTTTGTATTTTCCATAGCTAAAAATTACCAAAATAAAGGTATGGAGTTAATAGATTTAATTCAAGAAGGGAATATTGGTTTAATGAAAGCTATAGATAAATATGATCCTTCCATTGGTACTTTATCGACATATAGTGTAAATTGGATAAAAGAATCAATTTATAAGGCATTGGGTGAAAATGCATATGGCATAAGAATACCACTTAAAAAAAGAGAAATATTAAGTAAAGTAAAAGTATATCGTTCAGAAGGGTATTCTATAGAAAAAATTTCAAAAATTTTATCAAAGACAAAAAAAGAACTAAACTCTTTACTTGAAATTGGAAAAACTGTTCTTTCTCTAGATTACCCAATATTAGAGGATAATACATCTTTAGTTGATAATATAGGAACTAATTATTATAGTCCAACAAAGGATATTGATAGATTAAAATCAAGTAGCGGTGTTTCTGATATAGAAAAAATAATTAATTCAAGTTTAAATGAAAGAGAGGCAGATATTATAAAAGAAAGATTTGGAATAAATTCAGAAGAAAACGAAAAAACTTTTCAGGAAATCGGTAAAAAGTATAATCTTACAAAACAACGTATAGAACAAATTCAAAAAAAAGCATTAAAAAAATTATTTCAAAACCCAGCAATTAAAGAACTAAAATATTTGTATAAATAAAAATTTAATCGTTTTCAACTCTTGGTGCTAATACAAAACCAATTCCCATTTTTTCTCCAGGGAAATCCATCCTTAAAGGATAATCATCAGAGAATCTTAAAATAACTTTATTAGAAATTTTTTGAGCTTTGATAAACTTATTCAAATATTCCAAAGAGTATTTAGCTTTACCAATACCATTAATCTCTCCATTATCATCATTAAATTCAGCTCTAAAGGAATTAATTGAACCACTAGCTTCAACAACAAAAAAATTCTCTCCAGCAATAAACGAACAACTTTCAGCAACAACAGCACAATCTTCAATAGACTGGACAAGCTCAGTGGAATTCAATTCAACAGTAGTCGAAAATTCTAAACTAGGTTCATCTTTTTCCTCAGAATCAACATCAATTAAAGATAATGTAAAATTTCTTTTTACTTTATCATAAATAGCAATATTTAACTTATTATCTTCCTGCTCAAATATAATACTAGCAGCTCCAGAAGCTCTTTTTAAAATTCTCTTCAAACTTTCCAAATTAATACCCCAAACATCATTATTAGCTTCATAACTAGAGAAACTTTCACGAGGTAATTTAAAAATAACCATAGCAACATTTGCAGGATCAACAGCAATAATACTCATACCATCTTCTAAAAGTTTTATTTTAACTTCTGTAACAAGTTCAGAAATTACAGCAACAGCGTCAGACAATAACTTTGGCGTATCTAATTTAACAATCATAAAGATAAATTGTAAATTTAATATTTAAACATTGTGGGAGTTAAGTCAATACCTCTAGAAAAATAGACTCTTATTGAAAAACGATAACATCTCTACCAATAAACTGACCACTCTTAGATTCCTCTATAGGTTTCATTACAATTCTTAAACCAGTATTTTCAATAATCCTATCATAATCTACTCCAAATCTTCTAATCTTAGGAAAAGTAATAGCAATAAGTGCTTTATTTCTCTTAACACTTCTAATAGATCTAAGTGCAGGGATAATAAAACTCTCAAATTTTCGAATCTCATTTTCAGCACGTCTATCATCTAATTTTTTCTTAATAACATCACCCAAAGGAGTTTCTGTTGCAATAGCATCAAATTGTTTATTTGCTAAACTTCTAACATCACGTCTTTCAACATTGAATTTTGTATTAACATCATATTGATCCTTTATCCACTTTAAATTTCGTTTAGCATCTAAAATAGCCTTATAATCATTATCACTACCATAAACTTTAATATTTTTCAACAAAGCTTCTTGTAAAATACCACCAACTCCACAGAAAGGATCACCCATTAAACTTCTAGGATTAGCTCCACTCAAATTAATCAAAATTTTAGAAAGTCTAGGGGAAATAGCAAGAGCTTCACGACGAACCGGTTTTTTCATATCTCTTCTCTCAACCTCAGTAGAATCAAAATCTTGTGTTACCTCACCAAATAAAACTCTATTATTCTCCTCATATAAAAAATAAGTATATTTAGTCTTAGCTAAATAATTAAAACCACCTTCCTGAAATCTTAATTTATCTCTACCATGTTTCAAACCAGCCTTTTGTTTATTTGATTTGAAATAATTCTTAATTGGTTCAGGATCCATATTTCCAATAACAGAATAATTAAATTTATTCTCATTAACAAGATCTTGAGAATTTAAAAAATCTTCAAATTTATTAGCATTATCATCAAAAAGGATATTCCCAATCTCAATAGTTCCACCAAGTTCCTGAATATTAATATTAAAATCTCCTTCAAGAACAAGTTGGTTATCTTCAAAAAGAATTTCCTTATAATCAATCTTTCGACACTTCAAAAAAGCAAAAATTTCTTCTCTCGATAATTTTGGATTACGTCCTAAAATAAAAAAATGTTTCATAGTAATTATAAAATAATGGGTGTTTTAAATCTAACTAGCATTAGTAGAAAATTTATAATTATGACAATCTAAAAAGATAGCTTTAGCAAGAGCAAGTACATTTCTAGCCTCTCTTTTAAGATTATATTCTACTTTAGCTCCTTTATAAGATATAGGAATAGGGTATATCTTTGTATCTTTATTAACCAATCCTAAAGATTTTAAATGTTTCAGATCAACTTTAAATCTCAAATAATGAGATGTTCCAGTGGATATCGCAATATCCTTTATGTTCATTTCTTTTGCAAATTTAACAGTTTCGTAAAGATTTTCTGCTGTATTATGAGAACTATGTTCTTCAAAAATAGCTTCTTTAGAAACACCATAGTTTTCTAGTAAGCTAATCATTCTCTCATTAGGAAGATATTTGTCGTCTTTTTTAATAGCTCCGCTAACAATATAAGGCAAATTTAAACCTTCATAATTACAAGTTGCTTTTTTTTCAGCAATCACAGCCGCCTTAGCTCTATATTTATCAAAACGAGGACCAGCTGTAGGAACCATAATAATTACATCCTTATCTTTACAGAGTTCTTCTAAATCTTTTTTATTTTTTAACATAGTTATAGTAATAATAATAGCTTTAAAAGCCTTTTTGTTTGTAGTCACTTAAAGGTGACATGGGTAAAAATGCAATATAAAATAACTTTATACAATATAATTGTTCTATAAAAAAATTTACAAAACTACTAAAAATTCAAATTTAGTTAATAGTTACTGTTCCAACACTACAAGGTAATCTAGCTTTAATAGATTTAATCAATTTTCTAGCTTCAATCTCATGTTTTACAGTTTTAACACCAACAATAAAAAGTGTCTGTCCAGGTTTTACTATAGCAGCTCTACCCATAGATTTTCCAAAAGCACGAGCCATACCAGTTTGCATACGATCAGCTCCAGCACCAGTAAGCATTTTATTTTCTCTTAAAATATGATGTGGATAAACCTTAACTTCTAAATAGAAATCCTTACCAACTTTTTTTTGTAACCATCTGTTCAAATACTGTCTAACAGCTTCAAGTGGATTATCTCTGATTTGAGATCTAGTCTTTGCAATAACATGAATTTGGATAGGAAATTGTTCATCAATAAAACCTTTAATATCACCCATCTTATATTTAACAACTTTTGAGTTTGGAATAGTTTTAATATAAGATTTACTTCTAACTTTAGATTTTCTAGTATAAGGTCTTGCCTTTCTTTTTGAATATGCAGATCCTTTCCTAAGTGCCATTATTCTATCTTTACCTCTGTACCAATAGACTGACCAGGTAAACCACGCTCGAAAAGTGCTCTAACAACACCACTATTCCCATGAGCAGATTTTATAATACCATCAATAATTTTAGGTTCTTTACCAGTAGAAGTCCAACTAACATTTTTACCAACAAACTCTTTCGCTTTATCTCTACTATCAATACCATCAATTTCAATCAAAAAATGTTTAGGCTTGAATGTTTTTCTTCCTCTTCTAAATTGCACAACTTTTGCATTTACCATATTAAATTGTCATAAAATTTCTTTATAAATGTTTAGTTTGATTATTTATTAATTTTTGTTATAATAAGACGTATGATACTAGTATTAAGTTAAATTTTATACAGTCTAAATAGAAAATATTAAATTTAAAACATAAAAAAATAATTCAAATCCTCCAAACTTTTAAAAAGAACATCTCCTTTAACAAATCAAGAGAGACGATATGGATATAAAAGAACTTTATGAAACACTTAATGATAAGCAAAAAGCGTATGTAAACTTTGATATACCAAATGTAAAAAATGGTGAATATCTTCTAGGAATTTTTACACTAAAAGCAGGAGAGGGATTAAATATTCTACAAGCAGCCTCGGAAATTGCAGCAGAATCTTCAACAGGAACAAACTTTAAAGTTCAAACAGAAACAGCATTTTCAAGAGAAATGAACGCTTTAATTTATCAAATTGATCAAAAAAGGGATTTGGTTTGGATAGCATATCCATGGAGATTATTCGATAGAACAGGAAATGTTCAAAACATATTAACATACATTATAGGAAATGTGTTAGGGATGAAAGAAGTATCAGCATTAAAATTATTAGATGTTTGGTTTCCAGAAGCAATGCTAGAACAATATGATGGACCAAGTTATACAATAGATGATATGCGAAAATATTTGAATGTTTATAATAGACCAATATTAGGAACAATTGTAAAACCAAAGATGGGATTAACATCAGCAGAATATGCAGAAGTCTGTTATGACTTTTGGGTTGGTGGTGGAGATTTTGTAAAAAATGATGAACCACAAGCAGATCAAGATTTTTGTCCTTATGAAAAAATGGTTGCTCATGTAAAAGAAGCAATGGACAAAGCTGTGAAGAAAACAAAAAAGAAGAAAGTTCATTCATTTAATGTATCTGCTGCAGATTTTGATACAATGATTAAAAGATGTGAAATGATTAAAAATGCCGGATTTGAGCCAGGAAGTTATGCTTTTTTAATAGATGGTATAACAGCAGGTTGGATGGCAGTACAAACATTACGAAGAAGATATCCAGAGGTCTTCATACACTTCCATAGAGCAGCTCATGGAGCTTTTACAAGGCCAGAAAACCCAATAGGGATGACAGTATTGGTTTTGTCAAAATTTGCAAGATTAGCAGGAGCATCAGGAATTCACACAGGAACAGCAGGGGTAGGTAAAATGGCAGGAACACCAACAGAAGATGCAACATCAGCAAGAGGAATATTACAATTTCAAGCAAAAGGTCATTTCTTTGAACAATCATGGTCTAAAATCCCTGCAAAAGATAGAGATTCAATAAAATTAACACATAAAGATATGGCTCATCATCTTATATTAGAAGATGATTCATGGAGAGGTGTAAAAAAATGTGCTCCAATAATTTCGGGAGGATTAGATCCAACATTATTGAAACCATTCATAGATATTCTAGGAAGCATAGACTTCATAACAACAATGGGTGCAGGATGTCATGCACATCCAAAAGGAACAAAAGCAGGAGCAAAAGCTTTAGTACAATCATGTGAAGCATATAAAAAAGGAATCAGTATCAAAACATATGCAAAAAATCACAAAGAACTAGCAGAAGCAATTAAGTTTTACACAAAGAAGAAGAAAAAATAGACTACTTTTATTAAACCTTATAATCGAACTTATATATTCCTAATTATTAAATATTTTATGAGAGAATTTATTTATTATTCCCAACATGCAGTAACCGCAGGTAATTTAATTAAAGAAAACTTGATGAAAGCAGGACGAATGGATATAGTTTGTAATGTTATAATTTCAACACTCTTTGTTTCAAATGCAATGCGAGACGATATAAAACTACATTTAATATTTGAAGGACAACCTAATCCACCAAGACATCTAGTTCTAGAATCAAATGAAAAAATGCCAATTTCAAAAAAAGATGTAGCAGGATTAATAAAAAAAATGCTTTACAAATCTCCAAGAAAAGAAGGATTAAAAGAAATAATGCCAGGATGTTCAATAGAAAAAAAATCATTTGAGAAATTAATTCAAGATTTAGATAAGGAAGGAAAAAATATTTTTCTCTTAGATAAAAAAGGAAAGGATATACGAGAAATGGAGTTAAAAGGGAACGAAGTATTCATAATAGGAGACCATGAAGGTTTCCCAAGAGATAAACAAAAATTTCTGAAACAAATTGATAGGATGACAGTAGGTCCAAAAACTCTATTTGCATCTCAAGTGATGATAATTATTCATAATGAGATTGATAGAGGATAATATTAAGATAGACCTAAAAGAGAGATGAAACATTATAACAGATTAACATAAATTTTATAAACTCAACGTACCTAAAAAGAAAATGTCAAAATTAGAGAATAAAGATTTTTTAAAAATAAAGACTAAAGTTTTTGAAGTTTTTAATTCACATAATTACACTACACCATCAATAGAAATAAAAAATTATAAAATAATAGTAAAATCGACTCCACATATAGAAATCGGAGAGGAAAATATATTTTTTTTAAATTATGACAAAAATAATTCTAAAGCTATAATTAATTACAATCCTCAGAGACTTGAAGAATGTCAAGAAATTGATAATTTATGTTGTAAGTTGGGTATAAAAACTGAGTTTAAAGAATTTTATTTAGAACAACAAGATCCCATTTTAGATAATCCAAATTCATATCTTGCAATGCGAACTTAATATCCCCCAAACATTTATTAACAAATTTTACTTTTTCCCAATATGAAAGCAGCTGCTAAAATTATAGTTCAGGGAAGTGTTCAAGGAGTTTTCTATAGACAGTTTGTAAAAGAAAATGCTGAGTTGTTAAAATTGAAAGGTTATATCAGAAATTTGACAAACAGTGATGTAGAAATTGTAGTTGAGGGAGATGATAATATGATAGAACAATTGTCAAAAATAATTGCTAAAGGACCAAAACATTCTCAAATAAGAAACATTCAAGCAGAAGCAAGGAAATGGAGTGGAGACTTCAAAGAATTTAAAATTCTAAGGTTTTAACAAATCTTAAAAACCCTCATAAACATAAAATATTATGGCAGAGAAATTTTTTTGGGCAGACGCTGTTGCAGAGAACATAATCAAACAAAAAGGAGACAAAGAAGAATATGTCTGTGCATCAGGGATTACACCATCAGGTCAAGTCCATATTGGGAATTTTAGAGAAGTAATCACAACATTCATGGTTGTAAAAGCATTACGAGACAAAGGAAAAAAGGTAAGATTTATTTATTCTTGGGATGATTATGACAGATTTAGAAAAGTACCAAAAGGAGTAGATGTAAATTATGAAAAATATTTAGGAATGCCAATAAGTGATATTCCTTCACCTAATAATCCAAATATGACATACTCAGAATACAATGAAAAAGTATTTGAAAAATCACTATCAAAAATAGATATTCAAGCAGAGTATATTTATCAAAATAAAATGAATAAGAAATCATCTTATGCAGATTTAATAAAATTATCATTAGAAAAAAGAAGAAAAATAATGGATATTTTAGATAAGTATAGAAGAGAACCATTAGCAGAAGATTGGATGCCAATAATGATATATTGTGATAAATGTAAAAAAGATATGACAAAAATACTTTCAACTGATGGATATAATATTGAATATGAATGTAAATGTGGATATAAAGAAACATTTGACATAAGAAAAAAGGGAATTGTTAGCATAAAATGGAGAGTAGATTGGCCATTAAGATGGTATTATGAAGGTGTAGATTTTGAACCAGGAGGAATAGATCATAGTGTTCATGGAGGATCTTTTACGACATCAAAAGAAATATCACAAGAGATATTTGGATTTGAGCCACCAATTTATCAATTTTATGAATGGATTAGTGTAAAAGGTGGAGGAGAATTTTCAAGTTCTTCAGGAAATGCAATGACATTAGATGAAGTTGAGTCAGTATATGAATCAAGTATTTTAAGATATTTATTTACAGGAACAAAACCAAAGTCAAAATTTCAAATAAGTTTTGATAATGATGTAATAAAAATTTATGAAGATTTTGATAGATTAGAAACAAAATATTTTGAAGAAAAAGTGAATCCACAAGAAAAGATGATCTATGAATATTCAGTATTAAATATTCCAAAATTAAAACCAGAAAGAGAAGGGTTTAGACATTTAATCACATTAGTCCAATTAGGTAAAACAAATGATCTAAATT
>Ga0307992_1002733_pt1 | contig 9989 bp, 11 predicted proteins | sample EllFjometagen133_FD_203162 | JGI IMG/M metagenome (GOLD analysis project Ga0307992, IMG submission 203162) | Marine microbial communities from Ellis Fjord, Antarctic Ocean - #133 | ecosystem: Environmental > Aquatic > Marine > Unclassified | place: Southern Ocean | collected 2014-10-08
AATTTAATGATGATTGGGGTTGAGTTTAAAATATCAAGCGTTATCTGGTAATCAAAGTATGTCCTGCTAAGTCGGGATGAAAACTTCAGATGATGCGTAAACGTTGTACGAAATAAATTTTTTTAATAATTAGATTTTTTCTCAAGCTACTTTTTTCTTTGAATAATAAGGAAATAAAATAAGTTTTTTTCTTTTTATTATAAAGGGGGTAATCGGATATTTTTTGTTCCGTACCTCCACAAAAAATATTTATTTAATAAGGGGAAAACGGATACAATACAATTACTTAATGGAATAATAAAATATGGCAAGCAGTAATCTTAATAAGGCAAAAAAAGCAAAGAATGACGAGTTTTATACCCAGTACGGCGATATTCAAAAAGAGATTGAAGCGTATCTAGAATACAGCCCTGATGTATTCCGCGACAAAGCGGTATACTGCAACTGTGATGATCCGTATGAGAGCAATTTCTTTCGCTATTTTGTACTTAATTTCAATAAGCTTGGATTGAAACAGCTTATCACTACTAGCTACAAGCCCTCGCCGGTAGCCAACACGCAGCTAGGTTTGTTTGGCGATGATAAAACTCTCACAATATCAAAAGGCCGTTCAAAGGTTACCGCCAACAAATTTATAATTAATGAGGTGCATGACATAGACGGCGACGGCGAGTTCAACTTGAAGGATGTTGCCCAACAATTAAAAGTAAACAAACACAATGAATGGACGCCATTAGAAGACGACGGCGACTTCCGTAGCGATGAATGTATAAATCTACTTAAACAATCCGACATAGTGGTAACAAATCCGCCGTTCAGTCTGTTTCGCGAATATGTTAAACAACTTTTTGATTATAACAAAAAGTTTGTCATTATCGGCAACATGAATGCGATTACCTACAAAGAAGTTTTTCCAAGGATTAAGGAAAACAAGATGTGGCTTGGTGCAACAAATTTTAATACCGGCATGTATTTCAATGTCCCCGAGAGTTTTATATATGCGGCAACATACAAATTTGAGCGTGAGCGAAATGGTGAAAAAGTGAATCGTGTACCTGGTGTATGTTGGTTTACCAGTTTAGACCACGGACGTCGTCACCAACCATTGCCACTTATGACAATGAAAGAAAATTTGAAATATAGCAAACACAAAGAAATTAAAGGCAAAAAAGCGTATAATAAATATGACAATTACGATGCTATTGAAGTGCCATTTACCAATGCCATCCCGAGTGATTATAGTAGGGTAATGGGTGTGCCGATTACTTTTTTAGATAAATATAATCCTGACCAGTTTGAAATTTTAGGAGCCACTCAAAGAGGTTGCCACGATGAGGTTCCTGATACAAAAAAATATGATGATTACTGCGAAGTAAGACAGAATGGTAAGAAAACAGGATCGTCTGGTGGGAAAACAAATGAAAATGCCAATTTGATTGGGAATGATGGGAGAAAAAATTATTTCATAAATAAAGACGGTAGGATAATTCAGTCTGCTTACCAAAGAATATTTATTAGACATAAGATATAAACAATATGAAAACAACTTTAAAAACCGACATTATTGTCAAAGATATTTGCGAAGGATTTGTCTATAACGAACTCGAAGGTAAGGGCTTGTTCGGCTTGTCTAGCAAGTTGACCATTCAACCAAAATACCAACGCAACTACATCTACGCATTAGAAGGCGGTAAAAAAGAAGTAGCAGTGATTGAATCGTTATTAAAAAGCTATCCAATAGGTTTGATTTATTTAAATAAAGTAAACGACAAGAATTTAGAGGTTTTGGATGGGCAACAACGCATTACCAGTGTTGGACGTTTTGTGACAGATAAATTTGCGATCAAAGACGAAAATGGCATGGAGCAATATTTTGGTGGTCTTGCCACTGATAAGCAGGCAAAGATTTTGGAAACGAAATTACTCATTTACGAATGTGAGGGTACCGAAAGTCAGATTAAAGAATGGTTTAAAACAATCAACATTGCAGGTGTTCCACTTAAACCTCAAGAATTGCTCAACGCTATTTATTCTGGGCCATTTGTAACACTCGCAAAGGAAGAGTTTAGTAACAGCCAAAACGCAAATACGCAAAAATGGAGCGCGTACATATCAGGTGCCGTTAACCGCCAAGATTTTTTGGAGCGAGCACTGGGCTGGGTAAGCAAAGGCAATATTGACGACTACATGAGTCGTCATCGAAAGGATACAAATATTAAAGAGCTAAAAACGTATTTCAACAGCGTAATTGATTGGGTTTCTAGTGTGTTTATAGATGTTGAAAGTGAAATGCGTGGTCTTGAGTGGGGGCGACTTTACGAGGAGCACCACAGAAAGGCTTATAATCCTAAAAAAGTGTCGAAGGAAATTCACAAACTTTACGCTGATTCATATGTCAAAAACCGCAAAGGTGTTTTTGAGTACATTCTCGGCGGTTCAACTGATACGAAATTACTAAATGTCAGAGTATTTGACGAAGCAACAAAAAAAGCAGTTTACACAACACAGACAAAGAGTGCAAAAGCTGGTGGTAAATCAAATTGTTCGCATTGTGCGATGGGTCATGACGCTAATAAAGAAAAGATTTGGGGATTTCCTGAAATGGATGCAGATCATGTGACGGCTTGGAGTAAAGGCGGTGCCACAGATATAAAAAATTGTGAGATGTTGTGTAAAACACACAATCGGGCAAAGGGTAATCGATAAACGAGACGATCGAACTAAATTTTATAAAAGCATGATTACAAAAATTTCTATAAAAAATACGCCAAGTTATGGAGAAAATCCAGCTGTTTTAGAAACTCAGAAAAAAGTAAATTTAATTTATGGACTAAATGGAGCTGGGAAAACCGTTTTTTCTAATTTTTTAGCGGACAAAGATGGTGATAATTTTTCAAATTGTTTAATAGAGGGCTTAAATAATGAAAAAATATTAGTTTACAATCAAAATTTTATTGAAAAGACTTTTTATCAGAAAGATACCCAAAGGGGTATTTTTACACTTTCATCAGAAAATAAAGAAGCAGAGGAAAAAATAGAAACAGAAACGAAAGAAATTAAAGAACTAAATTTAGAATTAAAGAATGAAGAGAAAAGCACTGGTTTAAAAATTGATTTAGAGAAGAAAAAAACCGAAATTTACGATCTGTCAGAAAAATCAAAAGAAAAAACTTGGGAGATTAAAACAAAATATTCTGGAGGAGATAGAATCCTAGAGTTTTGTTTAGAGGGAAAAAAAGGAAGTCAAGATTTATTATTTGATCATATTAAAAAAATTCAAAAGACAGAAGAAAAGCCAAAAAAGACAATCGAAGAATTAAAAAAAGAGGCGGAAGCTACACAGGGAGAAAATGCAAAAACATATAACGAAGAGGAAGTTAAAAAAATTGAATTTTATTTTTTAGAAATTGAAGAAAATATTATTTTTTCAGAAGTGATTGTGGGCAATAAAAATTTACAAATTTCAGATTTAATAAAGCAGTTAAATAATGGGGATTGGGTAAAACAAGGACTTGATTACATAAAAGAACCTAAGAAAAAAAAGGATTCCGAAGAATTAGAAAATGAACAATGCCCTTTTTGTCAAAATAAAACAATTACAAAAGAGTTAAGGCAAGAAATTGAAGATTATTTTGATGAAAGTTACCAAAAAAAAATTACTGAGCTAAAAGAACTTGATTCTAAACATTGGAATGCATGGCAGGAAATTAAAAATAATGAATCTGAATTATTAAAAAATGATTTTATAAAAAACAGAGAAACAGAATTTAAACTGCTTTATAAAAATTTCACTGAAAAACTAAATTCTAATTGGTCAAAAATAAATGAAAAAATAAAAACACCAAGTAAAATTGTTAATTTAGAATCCACAGTTTTAGAAAAAAATGCTTTAAATGTTTTTTTTAAAGAAGTTGTTCAGGAGATAAAGAGTCATAATTCAAAAATTAGAAATAAACAAAAAACAAAAGACGAAATTATTGAGAATTTCTGGAAAATTATGAGATGGGACTATGATCAAACAATAGAGAACTATTATTCTCAAAATAAAATTCTTAAACAAGAAAAGGAAGAGATTGAAAGTAAAATTTCTGAAATAACTATAAAAATAGATAAACAGAATGAAATTATAAAATTAGCTCAAAAAGAGATTATTAATATTGACGAAGCCATTGACAATATTAATGATGAACTAATATTTTTAGGTGCAGAAGGGTTTAGTATTGAAAAAGAAGGTGAAGATTCTTATAAAATAAAAAGAGTCAATGAAAATAATGCCCAATTTAAAACATTGAGTGAGGGTGAAAAAACAATTATTAGTTTTTTGTATTTTTTGGAGTTATGCAAAGGAAGAGAAAGTGAAGACGAGGTAGTTGTAGAAAAAATTATCGTGATTGATGATCCAATCTCTAGCTTGTCCCACATTTATATTTTTAATATTGCGGATTTAATCAGAAAAACTTTTTTTACAGGTGAATATAAACAAGTTTTTGTTTTAACCCATAGTTTGTATTTTTTTCATGAACTTCTTTTTAAGTCGAAACAGTTAGATAAAAAATTATTTAGAATTACTAAAGACAATAATAATAAGTCTGATATTCTTGAAATGCAACAAAATGAAATTCAAAATGACTATCAAGCATATTGGCAAGTTTTAAAAGATCATAATACTGGGAAATCATCAAATGCACTACTTGCAAATTCTATGAGAAATATTTTAGAGCATTTTTTTGGATTTATAAATAAAGATACATTTCAAAAAATAACTGAAAACATTGAACAGGAAGAAAAATATAATTTTTTTATAAGATATATAAATAAAGAATCTCATTCTGACTTAAATACAATTTCTGACACAAAGGAAATTGATCCTGCTATTTTTAAAGAAGCCTTTAAAAAAATATTTGAAAATTCAGGATATGAAGCACATTATAATCAAATGATAGAATGATAAAACAAATAAAAGGCAAAAATTCATTCCCCTTAAACCCCTTTCTTTTTGCCTTTTATTTAAAAAGAATAAGGAGTTTTTGAAAAATGGAATTCACCCCTTTAATTCCCCTCTTCCATTTTTCAAAAACAGAAAAAAACTTATTTTACACAATTAGAAAAAGAAAAAAGTAGCTTGAGAAAAGAAAATTAAGGATAAAAAAAATTACTCTGCGGATTTGCTTTTCAAAGTCTTTCGGGAAATACATATTTTAATCTAGATTATAATATAGATTAAATTTCAAGTTCATCTAAAGCAAATCCTTGCCCCGCTGTGCTCTCGTCCTTACCTTTTTATAAATTATATTAATGTTATAACGTATAAAAAAATATGGTTCGGGTCGTACAACAAAGTATATCTGGCTACGCCAGAGAACAATATTTTTATAATTCTTAATTAAATTGAGACCTTTTGAGATTAAAAAAACCCGCCAGAGGTCTATTGACATAGCGGGGTAAATGTTTTTAAAAACAAAATGAACTAAACTTTACTGAAGGCAGGATGAACATAGTAACGGTGCACGGAGCATGAACCATCACGACCATATACTATAGTAATCTTCACTGAACTTACTATAATTGGCCATCCGATATCTCCGAGAAAATCCGGTTCGACCAAAATTTGCCGACTACCACCGTCCGCTGTCACCCACGATTTTTTATTCAACCAACGAACAACACCTTCCTGATCTTCAAAGCCATAATAAACAGGACTTTGAATGATACGAAAAATCTTGCTAGCCACATCTTCAGCAAATAATTCATCAGAATACAACACTGACATGGCCCGTTTCTGAACCTCAGGTAACAAAGGAATTACTGGCGCTACAATAAAGAACAATATAGTAGTCGCAACCAATACAGACAAAACTACCATTACTCTTTTCGTAATACTCATAACCTAATCCTCCCTTTTAAATTTTAATAATTCGCAAACACCACTTTGGATGATTTATTATAGTAATAAATATATTAAATTATGTCAATAATTAAAAAATTAAAAGAATAATTTTAAAAGGGTTATAATATAAAGAAGATTTATAAAAATATTACTCTCTGGCTTCGCCCAAATTTATGATATAATTATTAATAACATAAAGAATATCATAAACTTAAAATATACTAAACGTCATACAAAATAGCTTCATTATCATTACGTTACTATCCGATAACAAGTGATATAAGACTACTAAAAGTAATTATCTTAAATCTCTTTTAAATTATGAAAATATTTTTATCTTATCGCTTTACAGGCGAAGACATAAAAAAATTAGAAATTATCATAAAAAACATATGCTCCAAATTGGAGGAAGCAGGATATACATGTTACTGCTCTCTTTGGGACGAAAATTTTTTTCAAAAGAATAAATACAATAACACACAAATCCTGAAACATGCTCTTAATAAGTTAGATGATTCAGATATTTATTTTGCTTTTATTAATTCTAATGAAAAAAGCGAAGGTATATTGATTGAGGCGGGTTATGCCTTTGCAAAAAAGAAAAAAATCTATTCAGCTATCAGAAAAGGAGTCAAAACAACGTTTATGAAAGAGTTATCAGATAAAAATATTGAATTTAGTTCATTGAGTGAGTTAAATAAAAAGCTTAAACAGCTTAAACAGCTTAAATAAGAGAAATTTAAGATAATTACTTCTCTCCGTCCAAGTTTTTATTTTCTCTTTTTTTATAATATAATGGAGGAGAGAATAAAAACTTTTCATATCACAAACGTCATACAAAAATAACACACTAATATGGATACAAACAGAAAACAAATTATCAAAAATGCTTATGATATAGCAGCAAAAGAATATGTTGATAAATGCTTTTTTGATATTTATGATAAGCCCTTGGACAAAAAACTGTATGATTTATTTTTTGAAAAAGTAGTAAATAAAGGCTCGGTTATTGAGATTGGTTGTGGCCCGGGAGAAATATCGAATTATTTAAAAATGAAAGGATTGGATATTATTGGTTTGGATTTATCAGATAAAATGATTGAAATAGCAAAACGGTTAAATCCTTTCATTGATTTTAGAATTGGAGATGTTTTTGATTTGAATTTTCAGGATAATTCTGTTGCTGGCATTGTAGCGCCATATTTAGTTGTAAATTTCGAATTGGATGATATTTTAAAAGCGTTTTCGGAGATTTATCGTGTCTTAGTCAACAATGGACAATTCCTAATTTCATTTTATTCTGGCAAGGGAAATACTGAAATAAACGATTTTTTCTTTGTAAAAGGCAATACAATACCATATACTTACTTTGATTCCGATACAATTAAAAATAAATTAATAGAAACTGGATTCAGGATTATCGAATATATTAATAGAATGCCTTACGAAGGAGAAGCAACAACAAGTACGTATATATTTGCTGAGAAAAAATAATGCACGAACGCACAACAATTTGTATATGATCATGGCAGTTTTAGTGCAAATTTCAACGGTCTACACCGCCCCAAAACCAGTGAGTACGCGGACAGGAAAACACACGCAATCTGCCACGCCACATATAAGTAACCGTTATGTACAATTTTAAAACCTGCCTTAAATTAGAAAGCTTTTTAATTTACAATTAATTTATTATACAATATGCAAAAAATAAATCATGATAATTGGATTCAAGGTAAAAGCTATCAAAAAAGAATCTTGATAGACGAATTAAAAGAGAAAATTAATTTTATTGAAGATGTTGTTGTTGTTCCTAAAGGAGAAATTTCTTGTCACAGTCATGATTTTACAGATGAAATTTTTTATATTATCAACAATTCCGCAATAATGACTGTAAACAATCAAGAATTTCAAGTAAATCCTGGTGACATGATATGTGTTGATAAGAATGAAAGTCATGGTTTTAAAAATGAGAGCGACAAGGAATTCAAGATGATTGTTTTTAAGATTAATTTTCAAAAAGGAGATTCTTTTTTGAAGTAACGGCAGATTTTCAAACTGTCCTCACGAACTTCGTTCTTCAGTCAGTCGTTTTGCAGACTCCCCACACAACAAGAAATAAAAAGAAATTTTCTATTGAAATTTCTCTTAATCGCGATGGTTATTTGCAATAATAAAAAATAAAAAATTTAATGAAAAAAGTATTACATTATTTTAAAATCATTCTTTCGCTACTATTTAAAATGCTTATGGGGGCATTAATAGGGATGGCTTTTGGTATGGGCTTAGGAAAAAATACAATATTAGAAAAAAAGAAAAACGATAAAACTATCAGTTCAAATAAATAAATTATTAATTAACATTTAAACTATGAAATTTAATTATTTAATTACCCTCACTATATTCGTTGGGATTACAGTTCTATTTTTTTTCCCAGAGCCAGAAACAAATTTTCTCGCCTACGTCGGAACTGCTTTAATTTTTATAATACTGACTATATTTTTAATAGTTTGGAAAAAAAGAAAAAAATAATTTTTAACAACTATGAATAAATCATTTATCTTTGACTGGTCAGGAACTTTAAGCGATAATTTTCATTGTTTCTGTAAGGTTTGTGATCTAATATTTCAAGAATTGGGTACAAAACAAATTTCAGAAGAAGAGATTAGGCGAAACTTTACAGTCCCTTATATGAAATTTTGGAATAAATACTTACCAGATTTATCCAAAGAAAAACAAGATAAATTATATGAAAAATATATTCATCAAGTTGATGAACCAGAGCACTAGCGTTGCGTTAAAAATCCAATGAAAATAAGCGTTTCTGAGCCTGGTCTTCAAATGTTTGTAGGTCAAACTCAGAAAGTAGCGTATTTATATGGGTTTTCTCAAATAAGGTGACTGATAAAATCTGTAGAATCTCGTAAAGATTTCGATTAATGTTCATTCTCTTTTTCATGATAGCAACTAAGAGAAAAGTTGAGATTGCGATACAAATTTGAGTTTTTACTGCGTTTCTGGAAGTTCCCCAAAATGCTTTAATATGTAAATGTTGTTTTATCCATTTAAAAAATAATTCAATCTGCCAACGGTGTTTGTAGAGATCAGCAATAGTGATTGCTTCTAGTTTAAAATTGTTTGTTAAATAAACATAGTGTCGGTCAGTCAGGGCATCATAATACTTTACTCGCCTCAGTTTCTCTGGATAATATTTTTTAGAATAAAAATGATTTAATCTGATTATCTGATCGCACCTAAGCCCTGTTTCTTTGTCTACTTTTTTTGAATACAACCTTGTTGCTGAAATACTTTTCTTGGCTCGAATAATGAAATACGATTTTTTCTGATGTATTTGATATAGTCGTTCAAAATCATAGTAACCACGGTCCATTATATAGTAAGCTCCTTCTTCAAAATCTAAAACATCTAATAAATTAACATCATGTACTTTTGCCTCTGTTATTAGAAAAAATGAAGGGATATTACCCCTTAAATCCAATTGGGTATGAATTTTGATTGCTGAATGTCCTTTTTCAAAGTTAGCCCAAGGGAATAAGTTTAAACACATTTCAATTACAGTCGAATCAAGTGCATACGGCGTACCATCCAAATCAATTTTAAAATCATTGTCATTAATATATAGTTTTCTGGCTTTATTAATCAATAGGTTGGCAAAATCTCGATAGATTTTCCAGTCGCGGTTTTCATTGGCACGAGTCAAAGTAGACAATGTTAATTTCTTAATTCGAAAACCCAAATGAAATAATTGCTTTTGGTGAGCGTTCAAACAAACAACTATTCCGGACAGACTTTTGAGATTACCAAGCTGTCCAAACATCATTGCTAAAAATTGATCGCGACAGCTTAACTTTCTAATTTTCTTGTTTCCATTATACCGCTTCACACATTGATCAAATTCATATTGGATAATAAAATTAATAATCTGCGGAAAAATATATTTACCTTGATTCATAGACAATTAACATTAAATTAATAAAATTTATGTTAATTATCCCATTTTCAATTCAAATCGAAAAATCTTTAAAAGGACAGCTTGATGCTAAAATTAAATAATATATTAATAAATAATTTTGCTTAACGCAAC
>Ga0307992_1002734_pt1 | contig 9985 bp, 11 predicted proteins | sample EllFjometagen133_FD_203162 | JGI IMG/M metagenome (GOLD analysis project Ga0307992, IMG submission 203162) | Marine microbial communities from Ellis Fjord, Antarctic Ocean - #133 | ecosystem: Environmental > Aquatic > Marine > Unclassified | place: Southern Ocean | collected 2014-10-08
ATGTTAGAACCCATTACTGCATCAGCTACTACTATATCAGCAGCAGAAGCGGCAACTACACCACCATTTAGGTCAAAAGTTAAGCCCGTTACTCCCCCGTTGTCGTACCGTTGTCAATGTATCTTACTGCTGTTGGGTAAAATACTAACGGAGTTCCTATAAATGCGATATAATTTCTACGCATACCGTTGTTCGCTGGATCGTAAATCAATGCTCCTGGTGTTAAGTCAAGAGCTAATCTTGAACGCATTACATATGGATCTTGTCTATAAAGAATGGTTCTACCTGTGTCATTAGTTCCATCTTCATTTAATACTGTATCAAACCCAGTGAATGTTGCTGTTGGTCCGATATAAGGTAATACGTCAAACATTACTTTTGGTCCACCGTAGCCAATCGCTACAACATCAAGTTGTGCTTTTAAGAACTCTAAATGAGATTTAAAAACTGTACCTGCTGAAGTTAAGTAAGCTGGTTCGGTTAATTTTGCAAATAATTCTGGATATAATAACCACTTGTTAGGTAATTTATCGGCTTGGAATACAACTGCTTTCGCATATGCTGTATATTCACCAGTAAATACTTTTACTAATTCTTTGGTTGTCATATATTCAAACTTTTTAGCTGTTAAAGCATAAAGTGTTGTTGTTTCTAAATCGGTTGTAGTTGCATCAGTTGACGTAAGGTTAAGTAACCCTCTTGCCATTGTTGCTGCATCTACTTCCGTTCCATCAATACCTCTATGTCCAACGTAAGTAAATTTATCAAGTTCGATTTGGTAAGAATATCTTACTGCTTCTCCCTCAACGCCGATTACATCATAACCGATTGTTTGTGCTTTCATCATATCTACTTGACCTACGAATAAGCCTAGTGTAATAGGTAAGATAGGTGCTTGTAATGTTTCAACGTTAGATCTAACTAAGTTTACTTTATTGCTATTCCCACTTGCTAGTCTACCTTTTTGGGTAGCATAGTTGAAGAAGAAACCTTTATCTGTTTCAACTGCTCCGCCACCATAAATATGTGGCATATCTCTCATTGAAAATGTTGTGAATAATGGTTTTCTGATATTCAAATCTAATACCGTAAAGCCATTGTATGCGAATTGCGCTTCTGCTCCGTCATTAAATGTTACTTTTCTTGCTTCTGACAAAGCCAATGTTTGTGCGTCTAAGAATCCTGCTGTTCTAGGGTCCTCAATCATTTTTTCTTGCGTCAAAATATATTCTCTTAATGTTACATTCCTTTTCTCTGCGCCTAATAATGCATCTTTAAACGTATAAGGACTTTCATATGTATTCATATTCATCAACCTCTCTTAACCTTTTTGGATAACAGCAGCTATGCTGGCATCACTTGTTGGTACGAAACTTGTTGAAGCAAATGTGAAACCAGTTAAAGTAATTGTATCAGTTCCTGAATTTGGTTGTGCTGCGTAAACTCCGCCAAGTACACTAGAGTTTGTTCCTAATCCAATATATACTGCTCCACCTACTGCTGGTGCTTCTGCTGCTACAAGTGGTACTACGAAAGACCAACCTGCTGGTGCTGATGCTGGAACTACGGTCATTGGTTGACCTGGTGCATAGGCTTCAAATACGCCTTCTTCAATAGCTCTTACACCCATAACATCTCTTAATACAAAAGCAGTTGTTGCTAATGTAATACTAGCTGTCGCTCTTTTAACACTGTAACCTTTTGCAGTGCTTTTTACAATTTCTACTGGTTCTCCAGGTTCCATATCGTTTGTGGTAGCATTAAATGCTCCTGCACCATATTGGATTCCGTAAGCAGTAAAATAAGTTCCTGGTAAATGATTTTGTCCAGGTTTTGTGGCAGTTCTGTTTAACCTACCGTATGTAAATAATCTACTATCAGCCATAATTTTTTACTCCCTCTCTCTTAAAGATTCAAATTAACTTTGCCAGAACGTTGTTCAGAACCATAAAAACTTTTCCAAGCCTTGTGGTCTACATGTGCTCCACTTTCAGGATTGGTAAGTTTATCATAATAATTCTTACTTTCTTTTTCCATATATGCAAAATCAATTTTTTTCTCTGGTTGTTCGTCTTTAATTTCTGCACCGTTAATTGTTTTAGAATCAACGATTTTAATGTCTTTCAAAACACTAGGTTTTGGTTTTTCATCAATTATTTCTTTTCTTGGAAATAACTCTAAATACTCATCATTCAGAGTTTGAATTTTGTCTGCTTTATAAGGACCCTCTGGTAATCCCATAGCATCTTTGAACTCTTGATCGAAATACTTTTGGTCTTTCATAATTTTCTCCTCTTCGTTTGCTTCAATTTTTTTATCGCCTGAATCTTCTTCAGTAACTACTTCTGTTATTTTCTTTTCAACCTTTATGATTTTATCTTTATCATACGGGTCTTTATGCTCACTTTCAACTACGACTGTTTCTTTGTGAACAATAGTTTCTTCGTCAGCAAGAATAGTGAAAGAATCATCATCGTGTGTTTTAATTCTCTTTCCTTTTAGGAAATCAAATAATTTCATAGACTTTTTCTCCTTTATCTCTTTATTTTTACTATCTACAATCATAGCATTTGAGGCTCTACCCTCTCTTACTACCGCTAAGTGATTGTACCTTATATCTGTTTGAACATACTCATCGGTATCTTCAAATGGTAACAGTTTAGCAGAATAACCTAATGACAAATCCCTAAATTCATCAGATATCGTTCTATCACCGTTTTCGCTTTCAGGATAAATTTTATCAATTAACTCTGCATCTTGTATTACCAAGTTGCATAAAATATTATCTCCGTTTTTTCTACCAGTGTCTAAAATTGTTCCCATTCCGTATTTCTTTATATTTTTGCTATTTACGTTTTCTTTTGGGTGAGTTAAGGTAATTGGTTTACCCTCTAAACTTTCCAAACTATCTTCAGCAAATATATATTCCGCTTTCCTATGAACCTTTACAATACGGTTGCCATCGGCAAAACCAAGTTCACTTCCCGAGTAGGTTTGCACCCCTACATTTCCTACTATCGCATCGTAACAATGTAAATAACCTGTGTCTGGGTCAATAGATATATGGTCCGATAGCTTAACCTTATATGTAAATTGACCTGCATTGTCTTTGATGTTGTAACTTATTACAGAATAACCTTGTGTCTTTTTATCCATAATTTACCACCTTTATCACTTCTTTCCTTTATCAGGATTTAAAACATTTTTCTTCAACGGTTTCTTTGTTACTTTAGGATTTCCACCACCGCTATTATTACTTGCTGGGTTATTAACTCCAGCCGTTCCTTTACTATCTTCTTGCATTTGATTCAATTCTCTTGCTACTTCTATCTTATCGCTATTTGCTGTTTCAAACTCGCCTTTTTCTGCCATAGCCAAAATTTCTTTTTTGTATTTAATATGAATATTTTGCGACATATATTTTGGGTCTTTAGCGATTGTGTCAACTATTTTAATTGCACTTGCTTTATCAATAGCGCCGATATTATAAAGATTAAGAACTGTATCTGAATTTGTCTTTGCCATTTCTGCTCTTTCTTTAAGTGTTTGTGTTTCAATAGGATTGAATGAATACATTACATCTTTAACCGTTTTACCAATCTTGCTCTTAATAATAACTGGCAACAATCTGTTGTACCAAACTCTCAAAACTCTCATTTGAGTATCGTTCAACTCTGTTAAACTTTGAATGTATGACTTATCTTCATCATCTCCTGCTACATTAGGAAATAATACACTTACAGGCACTTTAAATGCTCCTGCTAACCTACTGTTAGATGAATTTAAAATATCATTGAACCCAGAAAGGCTTGCATCTGCGAAGTCAAAATCATCATTAGCATCAATAGGAATTATGTTATTTGTGCTCCCAAACTTGATATATGATAACTTGGTTTCAATTCTTGCTTTTGAAGTTGCATTTACTTGTGTTCCAAGTCCTAAACCTTTAATCTTAAAAATACCCATATTGTTCTTTTCAGCACTCTTTGTTATTGCGTTCCATAATCTGCTATCTTTTGATAACTCGTTCCAAGCAAGTTCTACTATACTTGGTCCCCAGAACCTTTCAATTTGTGTTTCTATATATGATGGCAACTCTGCGTTATAGGTTAAGAGCCTACTTATATGAACTACAAAATCTGCTCTATCAGAATTACCTACCATTCCACCGCTTAGATTAACGTTGTAATACATAGGCATACCAATCATTCTAGCATCATTTATTCCTGTATCTCCGCCCACTTCTTTAATCAACTCTTTATCAAGCGCTGGTTCAACTTGGAACCACCTTGCTAGAGGTTTAATACCTAGAAACGAACCTTTTTTAATTTTGCTGATTATAAGCGGTTTTTTTAAGTCCTCTGGTGAGAATTGGTTCTCAAAACACAATAATCCAGCTGCTCCACCGTATGTATAACCTTTAGACAATACTGACTTTAAAGATACATACAGGTCCTTTAATGTTTCTAACACAACTATTTCATCTTCTGATTTTAGTTGGTTTCTTGGACTATTTATATCAATTCCATTTATTAAAGGTTTACTAGATAAATAATTTACGGACTTTTTAACAAAAGGATTAGCCCTAGACAAAGCATCAATAGCCGGTATGTTGAACGTAATCCAACGTGTGTTTCTACTGCCAACCGCTCTATTGCTATCAAAGGCTCCTGCGCTTGTAATAGGTACGTCTGCTATCGAGTCAAAGAATAAACTTTTGCTTTCTTTACCCATTCCTTTATCTGAATAAAAATTATATTCAAAGTTGTTCAAGCCCATGTCTGTTGCTTTATCTACTAATTCAGTTGTGATTATAGGTCCTTTAATTGAAGAAGTCTTGCCCTCCGCCATCGAAGAATCCAAAATCTTCTTCTTGATAGTTGCTTTCTCCAAAGACATTTGCGAGGACGTCTTCCACGTTCCATTCGCTTTTTTCTCCGCTTTCATTTTCTCGAAATCTGTCTTGGTCATTTTTATTCTCCTCATTATCAAATTCCCACATAGACGGTCTTATTCCTAATGTGTTTACCATATATTTTACGGTAACTACTAAATCATCGTTTAGCTTAGGAAGTTTATCTGCTGGGTCTTTTTCGTTGTCCACATAACTGTATGAACCTACTTGCTGAATCAAGTTTATACAATCTTCATGTATCATTATTTTAAGTTTAGCAAATGCGGTTTGAACTAACGGAATCCCTCTTAATTCTCTCGCTGTTACTTGCTCACTTATTTGTTTATCTTTACTATCTGTTGTCCAGTTTTGGTTATTTGCTCCATAAACATTAAAACCGAAATCTTGAATATACTCTATCAATTCAGGTTTACTTGGGTCAACTATAACAAAATCTGGTGATGCTCTATCTTTTGCTCCCCTAACCATTGTTAGAAGTTCCTTGTAAATCGTTGCAAGTGATTTTTGTCCTATATACTCTATCTTAAAATCTATCAAGCGCTCTTGAATACACCACGCTTTACCTATATTTAAGTCAACTGCCCAATCTGTCATTCCTGTTGGGTGATTAAAACCAGGATCAATTACTATTGCTCTTACTTTTCCTGTCCAATCAAACTCTTTAATATCTCCTGTGAATATATTTTCATTAGTAAACGCATCATATATAGCGCCCTCTGCTGAACGTCTAAGACCGATTATGTCTTGATCGTGTCCTGCGGTTCCTACTGCCCTAGAGTTCTTGTAGTTGTTTCTTTGCATCTCTGTCATGTATAAGTTGTCATCTACATTAAAATGTGCGTAATAGAAGTTATATGCGTTAAATATGTGGTTTGGGTTATCTCCACCACACTCATAAGCGCAAATAGATGCCATTGATTTTTGTATTAGGTACTTATTTCTGTATTTCTTATAGAATTGAGCTTTTAATCTCGTATATTCTATGTCATAATCAAATTCTGCATTATTTTCTTTTTTTATTTCTAGTTTATCTATTGACTTTAAGTAATTTTTGTAATCTGTTCTTTCTTGCTTTTCTTTGAATATATAATCTGCTGCAAAATCTTCTACTGCATAATTTCTTATGATTTTATCGAACTCATAATTCATATTCAGTAAAGTTTCATTTAGTAATATCTGATACTTTTTTGGTAACTCGCTAATTTTTGATACCGAGAACTTGTTAAGATAATCGTTTATAACTTTTGTTTTCTCTATATCTCTATCTTTTAATAATCGATTATTTAAAGAATCAAACATATTTTTGTAGTTATCTCTTACATATTCCATTTGTTCAATAGCTTCTTTTGAAGCAAGTCTTGGTTTTTCAATCTTTAGATAAAATCTGTGAGATTCACCTTTTGGGTTAGCTGTCGTGATAATCAGCGGTTGTCTTGTTGAGGCAATACGGTCATCAGCCTCGCCTATTCCGTTAGGGTGTTGGTTTAGTGCTTCATTTACATAAACACTACCTAGCGTGAACCCTTGAAACTTATTTTTATCATTTTCTTTCTCATTACCATAAAACAAGATTTGTTTTTCTAATCCGTAATTATCTAAGAACTTGTAAACACCTCTTTGAGCACCGTTTATTGTTTCTCTTACGAATACTCCATGTGGTATCAAGAAATATAATCCGAATCCATTACTCATTAAAACGGTTCTAAGAACATGCTCTAGTGATGAACCAAGTGCTAAATGTAGTCTTTCAGGACATATCATTAGGTATTTCGACCAAGCGAATAAACCAAATATATCTTTTGCTCCACGTTTACCACCCTCAACCTCTACAAATCGATAGTTGCCACTTAATATTGCGTTGACTAACTTTCTAGGTTTTTTTTGTAATGGCATACCACCTTGCATAAAAGGTTTATCAAGCGTTCCTTTAGCATATGGCGGTAGGGGTCTGTTTTGAGTGTTGGTTTGTATTCCGTCTTTTGTGTTGAAAACACTCTCTATAATTTCCTTGTATTCTGTCCTTGCATTTATGTATAAATCTTGAATTTCAGTAGGTAAGTCTGTTACTTTAAATTCAAGTTCTTTATTTTCGTTATTCATATTTTGTTCCTGGAGGTGCTAATTCATAAACTGCATTACCAGTAATTTCAGCCACGATTTCACTAGATTCTTTTCCGCCACCTTTTAGGAATACGTTTACTACTTGTAAGCCCATAGGTTGTTTCATACCGTTAATATCTACTGATAATCTGCGATTTTGCATAGTAAAAGTGCTTTTTTCAGGTGATAAAGCATCAGAAAGTATCTTTTGTCTTAATAATTCTTCATCTTTGAACCCATTATTGGTTACTATCTCTCTCATAGACTTAGAAATCTCTTTTAGGTTCGAGTTTTTCCAAACCATAGTCGCATGAGCCTTCAATTTCATATATAAAGCCATTTGTTCAGCGTCTACTATCTTGTAATGTTCATATAAAGCACTACCATCACGATCATAACCAGTTATTTTACTTGCTGTCTTATAAATCTTTTCTACAACCTTTTTTTTATCATAGGCAGCCAAGAACGAAATAAAAGCGTCATTTTCTGTCTTTTTTTCACTATTAGGTTCAATAAAGTCTTTGTCTACAAACAAAAGTACCATTGTTTGCTCTAATGCACCCAACCCCATAAATTTTAATGGTAGTCCGAGTGATTTCTCAATCAAATGGTATTCGTTTTCGTATAGCTCTATTTCACCGTTTTTAACAACTTCTAGGTGTTTTGATTCATCATATTCACTTAAAGTTTCTACATCTCTGTCTTTTCCCACCCTAAATTCACACCCTTTTTAGTTTAATATACAACTTATTGTGTATTTTATCAACAACTTTATGTTAATTTCTTCACATTTCTCTCTAAATTACCGTAAAAAGGCACATTTTGTTCATTTATACACTGTAAAAGTATCTTGTTTTTGCATTTTTCGCAGACATAACAATCGAACCAAGTTCCACCAAAGAAGGTTTTACCCTTATAAATCAATATGTCATGCCCACAATTTTGACAATGAATTATATCATTCTCATTCATAAATGCTAACCAGATACTCTGTTAATGCTATTTCAATCTGTTTGTAATTCTTACCGTACAACTGTTTGACTACAACACTTTGTAATCCCATAACTTGAATCATAAATAGTTCTCGGTTATCTTCTGCCAAAACAAGACTTGGAATTAGGCTAACCCTTTTTTCCATAGCACAACGATTCTTTAGTATTACAAGCTCATCATACGCTTTCTTATTTATCAATCGTCTTGGTGTCATTTTTTGGTTCCTCCTTTAAAATTTTCGGAGGGTTCAACCGAAGTCTTACCCCCTCAATCTGTTTTTAACTTGTTGTTCCAATTTCTGTGGTTGATTCTACATATTTCATTACTACTTCAATGTTCCCACTTTCATAAATTCTCAAAAATACGCTATCGCCTATCTCAACATCATCTGAAGTTATGTCATCGGTTTCTAAGTATTCCGTATTAAAAAGTCCACCGCTTTCCAAAACTACTCCATCAGCAACATATTCATACACAGTCCATTCCTCTAAAACATATGTATCGTCAATATCACAAGCTACGATCATAAACCCAAAAAGCAACAGTATTGCTATCAGTATCTTTTTCATTACTTTACCTCTTTCTTATCTTTTGGAAGATTTTTAATTTGTTTAATAATATGTTTTTTCTCAATGCTTATTACATATAAATATTTAACAGCAACTCTACCATTATGTTGAACAATTATATCTCCATGATTATATCGAAACCCTTTATAATCTATGTTGTTATTTGATACAAATTCTCCCTCTTGAAAACCTAAGTTTTTTAATGTTGTTTTATTATCATCTGTTAATTCGTGTATTGTAAACGTTTTATATCTTGGATTTTTATTATCTATAAAATAAAACGGTGCTATCAATAATATAAACGGCATTAAAGCAAAGCTAACTACAAATACCATAAAGAAAACAAATATATCCATAAGGTACATTGGCTTACTACACCTCAAATAAGATGCTAAAACACTAAAAAATATAACCAAAGCATAAATAATCAATACTATAAAGTACCATTTCATTTTCATTTACCTCCTACGGTATCAATACTATTTTGCAACCGATTTTGTCGCTAAATCTTTTCTCAATCTTATTTAACTGTGCTTCTGAATAATTGATATGTCCATCAAGTTGAATAACCATAACCCCTTTTGGGTTTATAAATTCAAAGTAATTCACGTTCTTGATTATCTTGATTTCTTCTCCAAATAATTCTGATAAGTCAAAATCTATTTCTTCCAAATATTGAGTTGGTGTAAGTATTTTACAAATATAAGAATATCTAATTTTATCTCTAAGTAAAGTTTTTCCTGTTTCAATAACACTACAAATATATGAACTCTCTTCAAATTCTATAATCTCTATCTTTTCTTCTAAACAATATTCTTCCCAACTCTCAAACGATAATGTCATTCCTTTATTAACTCTAAATCTACTATCTGCTGTTATTTGAATCTTCTTCATTTTGTTTCCTCCTTTATTTCTATCCCCATTATATCGCCCTTTGTTTTGTTTGTCAAATCTCCTAGTGTGTGCGTGTGTATGTGTGGGAGTTTTTCCCCCTACCATGTCCTACGCAACTGCCAGGCGCTACCCTATAGGGGGTTAAGGGTATAAAAAACTTTAATAATATCATTAAATAATGTTTGCAATTCATACTAAACTGTGATATAATAAATCATAAGATAAAGGAATGAGGGGTTATATGGAAGACATAAGAAATGCTATTAAAGCATCAGGCTTTAATGTTGGCTGTATTAGTAAAGCTGTTGACACACTTACTAAGACGGAATACAAAAAGGTGTTACAAGCTATTAAAGACGGTTGTCTATGCACTATCAAGTTATCACACAATCGTATATGTGAAATTGAAGATCCATGTTATAACAACGAACTAGACATTACTATCAAACATAAAGACTATTATAACTAAGGGCGATCCCCTGAAAGGAATACCAAAGAATGAGAAATAATAATT
>Ga0307992_1002736_pt1 | contig 9976 bp, 5 predicted proteins | sample EllFjometagen133_FD_203162 | JGI IMG/M metagenome (GOLD analysis project Ga0307992, IMG submission 203162) | Marine microbial communities from Ellis Fjord, Antarctic Ocean - #133 | ecosystem: Environmental > Aquatic > Marine > Unclassified | place: Southern Ocean | collected 2014-10-08
GTGTATCACTTTTTGAGAAAGTGTCTATAAATCAACTACTTACACAGACTGATTCCCGGTATCTAGAGGAGCAGTCTCGTAACCAACTGAATTTATGGGACCTATAACGGGACAGTAGTGATAAAATATCTCAAGCTCTAACCCAAAGCCTAAAGCATAATTTGAGCAAAGAGGCTGATATTGATGATTTTATTGACAATGTGCTACCCTTTGATATCAAAGGTGGGTATGGATGCAACACCTCCTGTGTAGAGATTCAATCAGGGGATGATTTTATCATCTGTGATTCAGGGTCAGGACTTAGGGATTTTGGAAATTCACAGATTAAGAAGGGGATATTGTCTGCAACTTATCACATTTTCCAATCGCATTTACATTGGGATCACATTCATGGGTTTCCATTCTTTACTCCTGCCTATATTCCTGGAAATACTGTGCACATCTATGGCTTTCACAAGCAACTAGAATCAGCATTTATCAACCAGCAAAACCCACCCGGCTTCCCTTTACCAATGGATCAAATGGGAGCTGACATTCACTTCCACGTTTTGAAAGGAAAGGAAGAAGTTCGTATTGGTGAGGTTATGGTCAGAGGAGTCCCCCAGCAACATCCTGGTGGTTCTTTCGGGTATTCTTTTGAGAGCATGGGAAAAAAGGTGATTTATTCTACTGATTCAGAGCACCAAAAAGAAGCTGATGCAGATGATTATTACTTTGTTGAGTTTGCCAAGGGAGCCGATCTTTTAATTTTTGATGCGCAGTATAATTTGGCTGACCACTATTTAACAAAAAAGAGTTGGGGTCATTCCAGTAATTTGGTTGGGGTAGAATTAGCTGTTCGTTCAGAGGTTAAGCAATTGTGCCTCTTTCATCATGAGCATACTGTCTCTGACAGTGAATTGGAAGAATTTTTGGTAAAGACCAAACGCTATCTTGCAATCTATGCTGAAGATTCTCCTCTGCAAATCGATCTGGCTTACGAGGGAATGGAGATTGCTCTGTAATTGACAGGATACTACCTGCTTAAAGATCGATTCTTAAAAACCTTACTCAAAACGATGAAGCTCGATCAGCTGAAATAGTTTGAGTGATTAAAAATTGCCCAGAGCTTCTTCTTCCGAATCAAAAGTACTAAAAATCGTATCAAAACCAGATATTTCAAAAACTTCAGCAACGATTTCATTTAGGCTACAAAGCAACAGCTCACCAGATTTTTCCTTCAGGGCTTTAGCTGCAACCAGAAACACACGTAATCCAGCACTGGATATGTATTCCAGCTCTGAGCAATTTATTAACACCTTACTCGAGTCATCGCCAATGAGTTTAACCAAATAATCCTCACCTTCACCCGCTGAATTGGTATCAAGATTGCCTTTGAATGTTATAATATCTATTACGCCTTTGCGCTGTGCACTAATTTCCATACTTCTCACGTTGTTCCTTTCCCAGAAGCATGATTTAGACTTTCATGCTCAATGTTATGATATTCATCCCACCTTTGCGTATATACTTGTGTGTTTCAGCGAGATTTTTTATCAAATGAATACCCAGACCACCAATGTTCCGTGATTCTATGGATTGAGATTTGTCAATATTCTCTGACCGCTTGAAGGGGTTAAATGGGATGCCATCGTCAACAAACTCTACCGTCAAACTATTGTCCATAAACTTAAGTCTGATCTCAATCTCATGTTCTTGATCATCCTTGAAGCCATAGTTGATAATATTCGATAACATATCATCATTAATAACCTTCATCTTACTTAATAGCGGAATAAGTCGATCATGTTTTTTCAGGAAGTCTGAAAAGCCTTGATTCACATGGACAATTTCTTTTGTGTCATTTTTTATTTTTATTCTATACTCATCGGATTTGTCATCAAATTCACTCCCGAAATAGTTGACACACAATATTGTAATGTCATCTGCTTGATCAGCTTCTCCGGCATACATCTGTACTGAAGTCAGAATAGAGCTTATCAACTCTTTGGCATTTGCAGCCTTCTGATTTCTCAAAACCTCAACGAGTCGCTCCTCACCGTAAAGCTGTTGATTAACATCCATTGCCTCTGTGACACCGTCAGTATAGAGAAGAAGAGTATCTCCTGATTTCATGGAAAGAGTATCTTGTTTATATTCTAAATCTTCAACAGCCCCAATAATGGGACCATGTCTTATATTCAGTCGTTTCAGTTCCCCACCGTTGAGTTTTAAGTACGGCGGATTGTGACCGGCATTTGTGTAGATAAATTCGCCATTTTTCAGATTTAAGATACACAGAAACAGGGTAACAAACATACTACTGCTATTGTCAACACTGATTTCCTGATTTACCTGCTCAAGGATTTTTGCAGGAGACCGACTTTCAGATGCTTTTGATTTAATCAAGGTTTTGGTGACGGCCATAAAAAGAGCAGAAGGGACACCTTTACCAGAAACATCGCCGATAACAAAACAAACATGATCTTCATCGAGAAAGTAGAAATCGTAAAAATCCCCACCGACTTCTCTGGCTGGCTCCAGTTGCGCATAAACATCAAATTCTGATCGATCGGGGAAAGCAGGAAAAATCAGAGGCAGCATACTCATCTGAATGTCCCTACCTACGTTTAGCTCGCCTTCCATCCTATCCTTTTGAACTTTAATAATTTCATAAGCTTTTGCGAGATCGGTTTGTTTGGCCCTTAATTCGGCTGTTCTCTCTCTTACTCGACGCTCGAGTAACTCTTTGGCTTTCAATAGGGTTTGATTGGATCGTTCTCCCAGTGCCAGGACGAACAGTGTCGCCAATACAGAGATCAACATCGTTATTGCAAGTATAGTGACAATGGTATTACGTGTCGCATAGTACGTAGCAAATGCTTCATCATAGTCTTGCTCGATAGCTACTGCTAAATTCAAATTGTCTATCCAGACCCATGCACCCACAACTTTTACTCCCCGATAATCAAGGTGACCCTCCAAGTCTATACCAGGTACTTTTGAAATTGCTTTTTGGACTAATTTAGTAAGTGATTGATCCGTGTCATTCTCCTCCTGTGGATTTTTCCTCAGATCCCGCCCTGGATCACGGATTCTCATATTTAAAACACTCTCACTGTTTTTCTTCAGCAAACCCATCGCTCTTAATTCTTCATCATCCCCTATGGGTGATAGTAATCTCCCTAAATTATCGATGGCATATACTTTATCGGAAAGAGTCGAGCGAGTTAGAGTAAACAAATTGGCAAAGTCACTCATGTGGTCTATAGATTGACCTAATACGCCAACCAGATTGTGTTCAATATCATAGATAGGGGTAAAAAAGTAGATCCCTTTCGCAAAACTATTGGAGTCTGGATGCGAGGGTTGACCGTAGATAGTTTTACCGTTTAAGCACTTATTGAACAATTGTTTTTGATGCTGTGTTAGTGCAATGGTGTCACCCAGGGAGGCATACACATCAGAATAGAGGGTCCGTCCGGTTGTATCAATTATAAACATACCCCTGACACCCATATTGCCCCAGCGGTCATCCATATATTTGGTCAGCTTGTTTAAATCGACCTTATAAGTATGAAGATCACGGTATTCATAGGAATCATTCACACGCAGGGTCAACCATCCTAAGTCTGGCTCCAGCGCAACCCGTTCCATAAATATCTTCTTCTGATAAACCCAGAAGTCGAGTCTTTCAACAGTACTTTTAAGGACTAATTTTAAATTCAGCTCGAGATCATTCACCGTATTCTTTTTCACCATTGTCATGGACAACCAGGCAAGCACTGAAACTACCGCAATGAATAAACTGAGACCTGCAAAAGTACCAATCCTAAAACCCATGGTTCCAAAGGGAAGTACAGCTATCTCTCCAGTAAAAAACCTAGAGAAGAGTCTAGAAGCGCCATAGAGCAGAAAGAAAAAGACAATACTAATAACCATTATTTGAAGAGTAACCGTCCATACCCTGGAGCCAACATCATCGATCACAGGATCAATAGCAATCCATTTCTCTCTTAGCAGTTTCAGCTCTTTGGGAGGAATAGCATTAAGGGCTTTTTCTAATACGGATTCCAGTTCCGGTGCTGTTTTTGAAACAGCCATATGAAGTTTTGGGGATTTTAGTCCATCAATATCAACATTCTGGATGATTTTTATATTGGGGATGTAGTGATTATTTATGTACCAGGATACAAGACCGATGCTCTCAACGAAGGCATCAACTTCACCGAGGGAGACCGCATTGATACCCTCTAAAACACCCTCTACCTCCACGGGTTCAATATCGGGGTATTGTGCTTCAATGGTCTGAGTAACGGCGAAGCCCGGTATAACCCCAACCCGTTTCCCTCTGAGATCATTAAGGGTTTCAACACCTATGCTCTCCTCGTGCGCGATGAGCACCGTTGGTTGGGAATAGTAACCAGAGGTGAAAGTCATATATCTTTCACGGTCTGCTGTTTTATACACAGCAGGTAGAATATCAATATCTCCTGCTTTGAAGGCAGCGAGTAGTTCAACCCAGCTCATGCCGTTCACAAACTCTATGCTGACCCATTCGTCAAAAATCGAAGAGGAGTCTTCGAGTTCATTCTAGGAGGTTCCAAGACTCCAAAGCTGCTTGATATCAGGGTTTTTGATGAAGTTACAAAAAGAACCGTATATGCTAAACAGACGAAGCGGGCAGAAAAGAAGGGCATTTCCAATTGTTCACATTGCGCCTTGGGTCACGATGCCAACAAGACAAAGATTTGGGGGATCAAGGATATGGATGCAGATCATGTTGAAGCATGGAGCAAAGATGGTCCAACAAATGCCAACAATTGCGAAATTCTGTGCAAGACTCACAACCGTGCAAAGGGAAACCGCTGAGGGAAGTGCAAAAATGTATCGCTCGCATAAACTCCATCGAAGTGCTCAGTGACCACTCAAGTGATCTGAATTGATGAGGGCGGTCACTAGCCGTCCCTAAGGAATCATTGCCTTTCCGGAGGGGAGTGACCTCAGTGACCTGAAAACTGAAACTCTCTAGCAAGTCTATCCTGACCAGAATCCTCCTATGAGCAGAGAAAAAGCCTAGAATTCAATGCCTGTTTCCATCTAGAAATCATCAAATAGGTACACGAGGATCAAGTCTGAAACGGGAGGGAAAACGGGAGAGCAGAACGATTTCAGAAAAAAATTGCAACGACTGTTTCACCATGTATATTCACGCCGCCTAAGCTAGGTATCACTTGGCTTCTAGGCGATTGACAAACGGGCGCTTAGTTCAGTTGGTTTAGAACACCTGCCTTACAAGCAGGGGGTCGGGGGTTCGAATCCCTCAGCGCCCACCCCCCCAAGCCCTTGGCCACTTCGGTGGCTGGGGGCTATTCTTTTTTATAGCGGGTGCACGTATGTGCATATGACCATTCTAAGTCCATAGATTGGCAGTGGCGTGTAAGTGATTGGTGTGTAGGGGGTTGTGGTTGCCTAGAAAGTAGGGGCTCAAGAAGAGCTTAATGAGAAGGGATTCCCAATCCCTCGTCGTTATCATGTAACACCCTATTCCGTAGCCCGTTACCGCAATCCCAAAAACAACATGTGCAGCTGGTGAAATATTTAAGCTTTGATTAGTGACAAAAGTACTATAGACTTAGAATCAAATACAAAGCGAATCGATCGGACTGACCTGGGAAGTGATAATCTCCATGGTGCCACATCAGGACAGACTACTGAATCAGTGCTGAAATTGTCTCGTTTGTAAAAGGTGAATGACCAAAAGAAATTTCAAATTGAAACCCATACATTCAAGTCATAATCAATTCAAGAGGAATGGTCAGCTCAGACAGTCCACAGCTTGCTCTGATTGCACCCCTGCAATAATTAATACATTTTATATTCTATATATCAAATTGAGCCTGGTTTTACTGATTGTATGCTGCCCACTGGCGATAAGTGCACAAACGGCTCAGCCTACTCACTATTTGGTTAAGAAACAGTGGGGAGTGGCTGAAGGATTACCACAGAACTCTGTCACCGCCCTTGCCCAAACCTCAGATGGCTACCTGTGGATAGGAACGCCTGAGGGACTTGTGCGCTTTGATGGGAGTCAATTCGAGCACTTTGGCCCCTGGAATAGTCCTGCATTGAGTGATAAGCATGTGAGTGCTTTATGGATAGATGATGCCGGAACTCTATGGGTAGGCCTGGATTCGGGAGCCGGAGCAAGGCTTGAAATGGATGGCTCTTGGTATCATCTCAGTGGTAACAAGGCGGCCATAAGGTATTTCGCACGAGACAAGCATGGCTCAATTTTGGTCGGAACAGACATCGGTTCTGCACCAATTATGAGTGATTCCATACGCTTTGACCTAACACGGTCCGATACAACACTGGGATCAGTAAATGGGCTGGCAGCACTGAGATCAGGCGAGATCATTGGGGCTTTTAGTAAGTGTGGATTAGTCAGGCAATCCGAGCAAAATATGAAATGGAAACCATTTAAGGACAATTCAACTATCCCCACACCTGTCTCAGCGGTTCTGGAATTGAACACGGGTGAATTGGCTTTTGGCACACCAGCGGGTCTACAAATCATTGATGATTTAACTGGTTCTTCATTTATGGTAAGCTTGGAATCAGAGCGACGCTACTCTCCAATCATCACCAGGCTGGTGCAAGACACACAAAATCATCTATGGATAGGGACACTTTCTTCTGGTCTATATTGCAGGATAGCTGGTACAGATCAAGCCATCCGAGTACGCCATGTTCCACTAAAAATGGTGCAATCATTGCTCGTGGATCAGGATGGTGCCATCTGGGTTGGAAGCGATCAAAGTGGTCTCCTGCGCCTGGAACAGACTGGATTGTACACACTGGATGAACGAGCTGGCTTACCAGATTTGCATATGAGGGCAGTCGGTGTGGATGCAAGAGGTCAGCTTTGGGCTGGTACCACTAATGGTGATCTCGTGCGCTTTGAAGACGATCAGGTTATCGAGAGTTTCCGGCTTGATGGACCAGTATTGGCACTCTTTTCCCCAGAAAGGGATATGCTCCTGGCTGGAACTGACCAAACGCTCTATCAACTCAAGCATATAAGGGAAGAATGGAGAGTTGTAACTAAAAGGATTCTCCGAAATCCAGTAGTCTCCTTTTCCATCCATAAAAACGGAAGTATAATTGTAGCAACTGAAGACCAGCTTTTCATTGTGGAATCGGAACTGGATGATTTGTTCCTTCACGAACTATCAGATCAAGCTCCAGCTTCAATTCGGATGATCAAAGCGCTTCCAGATGGTGACATCCTCATTGCCACAGAAATTGGTCTTTACAAACTGATAGATCGACATTTTTTCAGGCTGAGGCTTTCCAAAGAAGACGATCCAATCGATATCCTTTTTATTCGCTACGAAGAGGAAACTGGAATATGGCTAGGCACCGCTGGCCAGGGAATGATGATCTGGAATGATGGTGCAGAATACCCTCGCTGGTTAGGTAGTCGAAGTGGTCTTGTAGACCCTTTTGTATTCAGTATACATGAACAGGCTGGAGGCCAGATATGGTTGTCTGGTTATCGTGGAATATCATCAACAAATGACTCACTGATTCATAACAATGCTAACAGGCAATCGCCAATATGGAGAAATTACAGCCAGTCTTCTGGAATGCGCACGCTACAATGTATTTCAACCGGTGGTGGTGCTCTGGCAATAGGCAAACAAGGCGAAATCTATTATCCCACTTTACGGGGGATAGTTCGCATCGATCCCAGTGTGTTGATGGAGCGTGAGCTGAAGCCAATCCCAATATTGAATAAATTGCTGATCGATGATATATCAGTTGAAATTGAAAACACCAATGCACAAAAATTTTCAAATAATCAGCTCATAGAATTTCGTTTTTCGGCTATCGCTTTCAGGACACCTGATAAACTTCAATTCCGTTATCGACTTCAGGATTTTGATGAGTCCTGGCACCTGGCTAGATCACTTGAAGAAGCCAATGCCCTTTATGTCAATCTATCACCTGGGCACTACAGCTTCCATTTACAAGCACGATTCCGAGGTGATGAATGGTCTCAAACAGAAATTAGCCATGATTTTCGTATTGTTGAACCCTGGCCATCGAGAGTGAGCTGGATTTTTGGCTCATTTCTAATTGTTGCTCTAGCGGTATGGTTGCTTAAGGTCAAGATGACTCCAGCCAAAAAAGAGCCAAAGTACAGCACATCCGCTCTCAGACCAGAAACTAGTGAAGCTGTAAAAGTCAAACTAGATAGACTGATCACCGAGGAACAGGTTTACCTCGATGCCAATTTAACCCTGCAAAAACTAGCTCAGCAACTAAATATCCATTACAACTATCTATCACGCATTTTAAATGAGGCCTATGGAAAGAGTTATAACGACTTCATAAACGCTTACCGAATCGAGGCTGCAAAACAGCTACTTTCAGATCCGAGAGCTACAGACCGGACCATATTAGACATATTACTTTCGACTGGATTTTTCACAAAGTCAGTCTTCAATTCAGCCTTTAAAAAAGCCACTGGTATGACACCTACAGAATACAGAAAACACCACTCCTGATATTTCACCACTACAACCGGTTTTAAATGTGTGATATTGAAATTTAGTACTTGTAATGAAGTAGCAAATCTCAATTTCGGTCGATTGGGATAGGTCCAAAAATTATGTTTACCCCAGGCAATCAGGAAAGGCCAATATTTGTGCTGAATCTTGATAGTAGCGAAATAGATCGCATCACAAAAGATTAACTGTTAAGAAAGGACGAAACGGATCATGGGAAAGAATATCATCGTACTACTCATTCTGATAGTGACTTATGGAGTCGCTGCGGATAATCTAATTTTGGATAAGACCTTGAAGGTCAAGTCAGGCGGAAAACTAAGTGTAGACCTGGAAACAGGTGGTGATTTGTACATTTCAACCTGGGACAAGAAGAAAATCTCAGTAAACGCAAAAGCGAGTGGAATGGATAAAGAGGACTACCCTGAAATTATATTCAAAAAGGACGGTCCGGGTGCTTCGCTTTCTACCTCCTTTGATGATGCTCACAACAATCACTCCTCCCATATCACGTTTTCCATAATCGTGCCTGAGAAATTCGACCTTGATTTAGTCACAATGGGGGGTGACTTTGAAATCTTAAACTTGAATGGGAACGTTGAGGGTAGAACGATGGGTGGCTCACTGGTTCTGGTCAATCTGAAGGGTACGATCGATCTGACAACAATGGGTGGTACTATCACCTTAAAAAATTCAACTCTGGAAGGTAGTGTGAGCACCATGGGAGGGCGTGTATTAATGGAGAACGTCTCAGGTGGTGTAAAAAGTAGTTCCATGGGTGGTGAGGTTATCCGTCGGAACGTTGAGGGTCCGGGGGGCAAGATGACAGGCGGACTGGTTGAAATTTCCACCATGGGTGGATCAATAAACGTTGATGATGCACCCGAAGGAGCTGATGTACATACCATGGGAGGTGCAATCCGAATCAAGCGTGCCAAGCAATTCGTCAAGGCCAAGACCATGGGTGGGAACATAACAATTGATGAAATAGAAGGTTGGGTAGATGCAACAACCATGGGTGGAGATATCAAAGTTGAGGTAGTAGGCAAAGGTCAAAATGGCAAAGCAGATATCAAGCTTAGCTCAATGTATGGTAATGTGACTCTGACCGTTCCCAAAAAATATGAGATGACTTTTGATCTTGAGATTGTCAATCACCAAAACAACTCTGAAAAAGGAAAAATAATCAGCGATTTTGATATGGCTATCGTGGAAGAAGATGAATGGCGGGGAGACCATGGTAGTGATTATAGAAAGTCGGTCACTGGCAAGGGCAGTGTGGGGAGTGGGAAAAACAAGATCACCATTATAACCCATAGCGGTGACATCATTATTAAACAAAAATAATAGTACAAAATTAGTCAGTTTCTGGGTCCTGAGCGTGAAAAGAGTCACGCTCGGATTGAAAGCCCTAGGCATAT
>Ga0307992_1002738_pt1 | contig 9974 bp, 10 predicted proteins | sample EllFjometagen133_FD_203162 | JGI IMG/M metagenome (GOLD analysis project Ga0307992, IMG submission 203162) | Marine microbial communities from Ellis Fjord, Antarctic Ocean - #133 | ecosystem: Environmental > Aquatic > Marine > Unclassified | place: Southern Ocean | collected 2014-10-08
ACGAGAAGAAAGCTATCTCAATGATTTCCTTTCTTGGTACCAGTATTAAGTTGGCTGTAAAACTTGATGCTACTGATACCTCAGCCAAAACAATAGCTTCCTTAATTGACACCAAGATCTTTTCTCTCACCTCCATAAAAGGTAGTCTTAACAATCGTCTCTACTTTGAGGTAAAAAAACTCCTTACAGGCCACGTTCGTTTTGTTGAGTCACGTCAGTACTTTGGTCTTACACCCGTCATTCTTCACAAGAAACCCGTCACTGAACTCTTTTTAGACACCACCAACTCTCAGATCTATCGCACCGTCTGGTCTCACTCGTATCAAGACTGGATTGATAAAGACAGAAAACTTCCCTTTGTTGACCCTAAGTCTGGCATGTTGCCTCCCAAAATTGCCCGTAGTTTAATCAACCTCACTCCATACCAAGGCAAACCTCAAGACCTAACCTTCATTGATCCCTTCTGTGGTTCAGGCCGTCTAGTAGTTGAGGCCGCTCAACTAGGTTTTAATGTCTTGGCCAGTGACATCGTTCAAGAGAAGGTCGAACATACTCAGGCCAACATCAAAGCCCTTGATCTTAAAGCCGACGTCTTTCTCCTTGATGCCGTCCACTTATCCAAAAAACTAGACAAAAAAATTGACTTAATCGTTACCGAGCCCTACATGGGCAAGGTTGATCTTCGTCCTGACAGGGTCAGATACGTTGTTCCTGGACTAAAGAAACTCTACCTCGGTGTTCTCAAGGACTGGCTTAAAGTTCTTAAGCCTAAAGGACTAATTACCATGATTTTTCCCATCCTATCTGACGGCTCTCGTACCTACACTACCAGTAAAATCATTGACGACCAACAACTCTCGGGTTACAATATCAAAACTAGAGGCCTAATCTACTCACGCCCCCAAGCCCAGTTAAAAAGAGAAATTATTATTTTAGAAAAAAAATAAAATATGGCACACGTCAAAGCAGGAGGAGCAACCAGACAGCAATCACAAAGAAGACGTTCAGGTAAGCGTCTAGGTGTTAAGATTTTTGGTGGCCAAGCTGTCAAAACTGGTCAAATAATTATCCGCCAAAGAGGTGCTAGCTTTCATGCCGGTAAAAACACCAATCTTGGAAAAGACTTTACTTTATTCGCTCTTAGTGACGGAGTGGTTGCTTTCCGCAAGCATCACGGTCGTCAATATGTTGACGTAGTTCAGTCCTAATGTCTGACCAAACGGTTACCAAACTACCTATAGATCACCTACAACCAAATCCTCTTCAACCTCGTGGCATTGTTACCTCAGACTCCGTTTCAGAACTAGTAGAGTCCATCAAAAGTCATGGCGTTCTTCAGGCTTTAACCGTTGCCCAAACCCCCGCTGGTTATCAAATCATTGCTGGGGAAAGACGTTGGCGCGCTTCTAAGTTAGCTGGTCTAACTGAAGTACCCGTTAGGCTTGTTAAAACCACCCCTCAAGGCATGTTGGAGATGGCTATTGTAGAGAATGTTCAGCGCACCGATCTTAACGCTATTGACAGAGCTAAGTCATTTGAGAGACTCATGACCGAGTTTAACTTAACCAACTCAGAAATTGCTAAACGTGTTTCCAAGAGTCCTGCTTTTGTCAGCAACTCACTAAGACTACTTGATTTACCTGACGCACTTAAAGATGGCCTCATATCCGGAGTTACCACCGAAGGTCATGCTCGAGCTCTAGCCGCCATTGATGATAATCAGGCTATGATCGAAGCCTACAAAACCATTCTTCGTGAAGGAGGATCCGTTAGAAGAGCCGAGGAACTAGCCAGGCGTTACAAAAACAAACTTAAAAACAAAACTCAGAAAAATACCATCCCTGCCAAGATCTTAAATGAACTGGTTGACGAAATGGCCAAAAATATTCAGAAATCAATCGGTAAAAACTCTAATGTTAAAATGCGTCGTTCCAGAGTAGAGACAGCCATTCACATTGTTCTTAAGGGTAATCCAGAGAATACAGAGAAACAGTTGCAGAGCATCTACGACGCCATCACTCTTCCTATACCCACTCCTAAAACTGATGAAGAAGTAAAGAAGGAAGTAGGGGAGGATAAAAAGGTTGAGCCAGTTACTTCACCTGCTGTTAAGGAAGAAAAGACAACTCCAGAACCAACTACTCCTTCAGCTTACTCAAATCCTTTTGAACCAATTCAAACAGAGAAAGTAGCAGAGAGTTTTGATGACGACGTGGAAGACCTAGAGGAAGAGAAAGACGAGTTCGAGGACTATTAATCCATAGACCTATTTATTGACAGGTTATGAGGCTTAAGATATTATTGCCACATGGGTATTGAAACAACAGAAAAAAATCACTGGCCAGACCCTTTTGAGGATGATGAGGGTTTACGTGAATGGTATGTCGGACCAAGTGATGAAATTGAAGCAACTGCAGAGTTCATAAACAAAATTCCGGAGAGTGAATGGTCTATTCCTGAAGAATACGCAAGTGATGAAATTGACAAGGCTTGGCGGTTTGAAAATCTGGGCTGGAGAGAAAGGGTCGATGAAATGTTGTCTCCCTGGGTTATTTTTATCGACCATGTGTCCGAAACTGAAAAATTTTTAAGAAAATCAGTAGAAGGTGAGGGACTAGTTGTCAGTGGTGATACGCTTGGTTTAAAACGACTTGATGATTACAGGAGTGTAACTTCAAACAAGATAAACGATGAACAAGTATTAGATCATCTAAAATCTTTACGCAGGGGTTTTGTCTCTCTCTTGAGCCTTGATGCAATGAGAGAACTTGAAATAGAAAGAGTGCCTGAGATAAGACCTGAAGATACGGAGAACGTCAGACATCTCGTAGAAATGTTCAATCGAAAATATGGTGGACTCTCTCCTGGAGATGAGCGACTAGTAAAATTTGAATAGGACACGACATCTCGAGAATAATTCCTTAACACAAATTTTATTTCCCCACCACTGAACCAATCTTTTCTGCTGGCCAGTAACGGAAGAATGCTCGGCCGACAATATTATCATAAGGAACAAAGCCCCAGTCACGACTATCAGAAGAGTGGTCTCGGTTGTCTCCAAAAGCAACCAAACTATCTTCTGGTACCACCACAGACTGACCTTCAGTTAAAAACTTACCTGCTCCTGTTTCTCTTTCGCTAGGTAGATACTCTTCACTTAGTTGTTCACCATTTACATACACATTACCGTCTTGGACTGCCACTATATCACCAGGAACTGCCACCACTCTTTTAATAAAATCAAAAGTTTCATTTTGAGGAGCTTTAAAGACAATGATGTCTCCGGCTTTAGGATCTCTTCTTCTGAAGGTTACTTTGTCAGTTAGGAGATACTCTTGGTCAACTAAAGTGGGATCCATAGAGCTACCTTTTACTTGGTGTGGTTGCATTAAGAAAAGATAGACAACCACAAAAATTGAAGCTGCTATTACAAAAGCCTCGACTAGTTCATATATGAATTTAAATACTTTTCTTACAACACCCATCTACTTAAATTTACGCTGGTTGATATAATAATTCAAGCAGGACTCATAGCTCAGTTGGCTAGAGCGCTGCATTCACATTGCAGAGGTCGAAGGTTCGAGTCCTTCTGAGTCCACATAATTACTTAAAAACTTCCATACAAACTTGATAAGAGAATTAACAATCTCTTTTAATTAGAAGTCTTCAGAAAATATAGTATACTTTTTAATATGAATAAGGATGTTGAAAAAGTTGGCATGAATCGACGAGATTTTCTAAAAACTGCAGGTGTAACATTGGGCGCTATAGCACTACCTAGACGGCTTTTGGATCTTAAACTTGATCAAGCTCCAAGACTTGAGTCAACGTTAGTTGAAGACTTAGTTTTTTTGTCGGAAAAAACCGAAAAATGCAAAGGTAGTTTTGTCACTGAAGCCTCGCTTGTAGTAGAGGACTTTCCTCTTCATTATGATGAAAATTATAATTTAAACAAACCAGTCACAATACACGAATTACCTTCAGGTTTAAATTTAAGTTTTAATGATTTCTATTATTTTCGTGATCCTAGCACTAAAGTCAAGAATCAGGAAATCGTTCGGGCAACAATTTTGCCCGACACAATGGGAACACACGATTTGATGACAGCGGTTCTTGATCGGGGTCAATTTGATTTTAAGGGAAAATATGTTCCCGCACTTAAAAACTATGAAGGGATTAAAGAAAAAGATGATGAAATTTATGGTGGAATGACTTATTGGGTCGGAGACGGCAGTATTTATCCTAACAAAATATTTAATTTAATTACGGCTTTTGGTAATATCCTTAAATATCAGGAGAAATATGGTCCTCTTAAAAAAGGCTATCCTTACTCTTATACGAACATGATTCAACTTCCAAGCTCCGATCAGTATCTTAAAGGATACAACAGTTCTTATATGAGGGTTAGGGCTGGGGGAGTCTGTGCTGGATCAACTATTCTAGCCAATGCCATTTATCGCATGGCTGAAAAAACTGGTGTACATTTTGATGATACATATATAGAACCAAGGGTTGCTCATGATTTAAGGTATCCTCTGGGACCTTTTGCACCCAAGTCTTATATCACTGACACTACTGTTTGGATAGATTCTGAAGGTGTAAGAGATTTTAGAATGGTTCCTCCAGCCGAATGCTATATTTCACCAAAATTTTGCCTTATTCCCAACGGAGTGCCCACGGAAGAAACCTCATCTGATGGTCTGGGGATACTGGATAAAGATACAGGTAAATACACATACAGTTCAGATGTAACCCTTCTACTTAATGTTGCATTTACAAAAAATCCTCCCGAAGAAACTTCTAGAGGTTTATTTGAAGTTAAGCAAGAATACGCGGATTTTCGGGATACAAGACGTAGAAATAGACCTTATAAGATCGGTATTAAAAAAATGATGGGTGGTGCCCAGTTGGTGGGAAATTATAAATGGGAGGAAAAAAAACCAAACAATATTATTGAATCAATATTTCCGTCCGTAGATTTAAATGTAGAACCTTTTTCTAAAGAGATAGAAACAAGTCCTTATCTACAAGAGTCTTTTATCTTGATGAAGATGTTAAACAGTGTAGATCAGAACTCTCGTCCTGACATGTCTGCTTTTATACGAAACTCTGACTGGTATAGGAAGAAAGAAAAAGACGGCTTACTAACATCGAAATTAGAAAGTGGAATTGATCAACTCGGTTACCTTAGAATTGAAGGACAACCCGTGCAATGTATTCAGTGGGTAAATTTTTTGACAAGCTTAGGATATCCAGAGTGTCCCATTAATATGGGTGCTGCCATTAGAGGCCCAAATGATTTGATTCCAGATCGAATACTAGTAGGATCGCATCGTGGAGTTGCTTCAAGCCGAACCGGTGGAGTTATTATTGCCGATCCGAAATTAAAAATTGAGGAGTTGAAAGCAGGTAATCTTTTTCTGATCAAAAATTCTGATGTCGGTCATGTTGGTTTTTTCTTGGCCACTAAGGATGTTAACGGTAAACGTCTGGTTTTAGGTACAGATGCAAATCGTGAAAATGATGGCAGAATTAGAATTTTTACTCTTGAAGATCGGAATTTTGATTTACTATGGGGGGCACCTCCTAAGAAAAAAATTATATTGGTTAAAAATAATTCTTGAACAATTTAGGCAAGCCAATACCACACCATTTATTTTAAAAACAATTATTTATTCCAATAAAAAAGACGCTTTGAGGTTTGGATTTTGTAGATTTCTCCACACCTCGTAGCGTCTTAAGCAATTTTTTAATCAACACCCAAAGGGGTATGCTCTTTTGTTAATAGATCCAATCTAACTAAAAAACTATACTGTTAGATGGTGTTACTGTGAAAGTAAAGGGGAAAGATCAATTTCCCAATGACTATCTCCCATTCCATGATGTAAAACATATGATTCTTCGTTTCGAACACAAAATCCAAAGGTAAAACTATGGGTATCATGTTCGACATTACCAACTTTCCATTTAGAGACGTCTGAATCATTTATATAAAAGAGTTCATCTTCAACGACCCACCCATTTTTTATTAAATTATCTAGATCACCAGTGTAATGACCCTTAAGGACGGCAACAAACCGATTATCAGACATGGGGGGTATAAGGCCGTGAATTCCGATGAAAGTTGTCTCCCCCTCCCCTCTGATCTCAATTGAATCAAAGATAAGGGTAACTTCCCATCCGGGTACTGAGATTGGAATATCAATTCCTGCAATTACAGTTCCTGCAATTACAGCTTTTTTACTCTTTACTTCTTCCTTGTGGGATATATCGGTTATTCTTGGGTCTTTTCTACAGTGTTTACACACGGTAGCACCTTTTTTAATAATCTCGAGACAGTGGGGACATTTAGTTTCGTCCGTTTTTGGGGCAGAGGATTGATTCAACATTTTTTCGGAAGACTTTAAGAGTGAAGCAATAAGTACACCGAGAATACTGAGGAAGAATCCTATTATAAATCCCCATCCAGGACTTCGCCCTTTTTTTTCATAGATACTTTTTGCCCAAAAACCCATTAGAATAGCAATTAACAGTTGAACAAGTTGAATAAATAGAAAACCTATTTCGCCTGAATCCATGATATTTTTCCTTTTAAATAGTTATTCTTGAATAGAAGTATTACTTGGGAGACCTAAAGATCAATTTCACCACTCATAGAAATTAAAGGGGAAAGATCAATTTCCCAATAATTATCTCCAATTCCATGGTGTAAAACATATGGTCCTTCGTGCGGAACAAAAAATCCAAAGGTAAAACTATGGGTATCACTATCGATATCAACGGCTTTCCATGAAAAGATGTTTGATTTATCAGTTGGATCTACTATGTAAAAGATCCCATCGTTAACTTGCCATCCATTTTTTATTAAATCATCTAGGTCACCAGTGTAATGCCCCTTAAGGACGGCAACAACAGACTTACCCCGGGAGGGGAGAAGGAAGTGATTTCCGATGCTAGTTTTCCCATCTTTGAGTTCAATTGAATCAAAGATAAGGGTAACTGGAGATCCGGGCATTGAGATTGGAATATCAATTCCAAAAATTAGCATTGGTGTTTTGGTTGGTATCGGTGGTGCTGTTGGTACCGGTGTTGTTGGTCCAAAGCTACATGCTGGTGCAAGAAAAGAAACAACCATCAAAATACTAACTGCAATTAGAGCTCTTCTGTTCATTACTTCCTCCTTGTGGAATATGGATTAGGGCTTCGATTAAGATATAAAAATATGTCAATGTACAGGAATTGATGCATTACATAAAATTGCAATACATCTGTCTAAATACAAGTTTATATATATCTTATAATTATATATTTGTCAATATTTGACAATTCTTGATTGTTTTCAACTTATAATGTATGATTCATTCAATATTGTTGGATATAACCTACCAAGTTAGACTGGAGGATAAAATACGACAACCCCAGCAATTGTACATTGATAATTTTAAGCCAAACCTAGTACACACCTCAAAAGGAGGAGTAATGAATAGGAAAAGTGTAAGTGTAATGAGTTTATTGATTTTTCTGTCTTTAGTAATATCTTCTTGTAACTTAGGGCCTTTAAATATAGCAATAGGTCCCACGGCCACGCCAGTACCCACGGCCACACCAGTACCCACGGCCACACCAGTACCCACGGCCACACCAGTGGTAGTTCCGGGAGTTACATCCCCAATAGTTGTCAATGGCGTAGATTTGCTGATTTTTGAGATAGAAACAGTAAAAGGTTTCGAATTTGCAGGTCAGAGTATTACTGCAGAATCTCCATATGATACATTGATTGCTATCAAAGCCGTTACTGAGAATTCCGATTTGCACGAACCGTGTGGTTGGAGGGGAGATGATGAAGTTTTATTGCAATATACCGAAAATGGTAAAAGTGAAGAACATGATTGGATCATCTGTGAAAGCGATGAAGCCGAAAGATGGGTTCGCTTCCTTTTTGCTTCTTACACTACAGGTGTAACGAATTATGAGTTAATACTTCCTGGTGGCAATACAATTCCACTCGAAGGCTTAGTTGACATAAATACTGGGGAAACTCTTAAATAACATTTCCTGGTTATACAGACCTAGAACTACAAGTATCTCAGTCGATTTTTACCCAGACCCCTTCTCTCATAGAGAGTTTAAAAAGGGGTCTTTTTTTAGTTTCTGGGGTTCCTTAGTAATCGATGTTAGAACTAATTACCCTACTCGATATGTGTAAAAGCACTTAATATTGTGAGTTTTAAAAACAATTATTTATTCCAATAAAAAAGACGCTTTGAGGTTTGGATTTTGTAGATTTCTCCACACCTCGCAGCGTCTTAAGCAATTTTTAATCAACACCCAAAGGGGTGTGCTTTTTGTCCCTTGTTGCTTCAGTCGAGTAATAATGGGTCTACTGTTAGGTCGATGATCCCTTCAGTTGCTGTGTCGCTGAGCCCTTCAAGTGGGACTCTGATTTCACCTGGTAGGATAATCTCATAATTCATGACACCTTCCTTGTTGGTCTGAAAAAAGAAGCGAACCCAATCGTCGACTTTACTGGCTTCGCACATGTCTGATACTATTTCTACTTTTTTACCGTCCTTGACATATTCAAGTTTAACTTCGTCATCACCTTTCCAGTTGCAAACAGATTTGGCATCGGAATTTTTAGTGATAACCTTGATGGCAATCCAACTGTCGTAGGGAGTTTTATTTGTAAGAACATATTCCCTAACCACATTTTTACTAATTCCTCCTTCAATTTTAATCCCACTCATTAGAACGAAAAAGGATTCCCGAGTTTCAACTTCAGAAAACAAAAGATCAACTCCCTTAATTGTAATAGGCTCTGTAATTCCCAGCACTACGGCCGGTGTCGGTGTAGGTGTTGGCATCGGTGTTGCTGTTGGTACCGGTGTAGGTGTTGGGCTAAATATGTTTAAGGTCCCCGAACTACAAGATGATGCTGCTAAAGATACGAGAAACAAAATGCATAGTATTGCCATACTTTTCCTATTCATTACTTCCTCCTTGTGGAACATAGATTGATTAGAGCTTCGATTAAGATATAAAAATATGTCAATGTACAGGAATTGATGCATTACATAAAATTGCAATACATCTATCTAAAATACAAGTTTAGATATATCTTATAGTAGTGTACTTGTCAAGTATTTGATCAATAGAGAGTTTTAAAATGGGTCTTTTTTAGTTTCTGGGGTGAATGAGGGGATTCGAACCCCCGGCCTCCCCTGCCACAGAGGGGCGCTCTAACCAACTGAGCTACATCCACCAAGTAGGTATATTTTAGCAAAAATAGGGTTTTTAAGGTGTGAGAAAAGGCTAGGAGTGTTAAAATATGCAAAGTACGGGGTATAGCTCAGATGGCTAGAGCGCTGCGTTTGGGACGCAGAGGCCGTGCGTTCGAGTCGCACTACCCCGACTGTAGCCCTAGTAGCTCAGTTGGATAGAGCAACTGCCTTCTAAGCAGTAGGTCACAGGTTCGATTCCTGTCTAGGGCACAAATGCGGGAGTAGCTCAACGGCTCGAGCATCTGCCTTCCAAGCAGAAGATGGGGGTTCGATTCCCCTCTCCCGCTCCAGTTGATATGACTACGAAAAAAAGTTTTGATCTACTTTCAGAAAAACAAAGAAAAAAAGCAATTGAGCGGATAATAGGATATTTTGCTAGTGAACGTGATGAGAGAATTGGGGTGATTGCTGCTGAAAATTTATTGGACATGTTTTTGCAAGAAGCAGGAATAGAGTTGTTTAATAGAGGGGTTAGGGAAGCAAAGAAGTTAATAAAAATGAGACTTGAAGATTTAAATTTGGATATGGAGTTGTTGTTAAGAGAAGAGGAAAAGGAATGATTTTGTGGGTGCCGAGGGCGGGAATCGAACCCGCACCTGCGAATGCAGACAACATTTTAAGTGTTGCGTGTATACCAATTTCACCACCTCGGCGGCTAGATATATTTTACAACAAGTTCAGTTTTAGTGGGTT
>Ga0307992_1002739_pt1 | contig 9970 bp, 9 predicted proteins | sample EllFjometagen133_FD_203162 | JGI IMG/M metagenome (GOLD analysis project Ga0307992, IMG submission 203162) | Marine microbial communities from Ellis Fjord, Antarctic Ocean - #133 | ecosystem: Environmental > Aquatic > Marine > Unclassified | place: Southern Ocean | collected 2014-10-08
AGTCGGGATTGTTAACGGTGAAGTTCTTCTTGATCTCGATTACGTAGAAGATTCAGGAGCCGATGTTGATATGAATTTCGTAATGACCGGAAGCGGGGGAATTGTTGAAGTCCAGGGAACCGCCGAGGCAGAGCCCTTCAGTCGTGATATGATGGACAAGATGATCGACGTCGCGACCGCAGGAATCTCCGAACTTACAAAAAAGCAAAAAGATATCCTCGGAGAAATATGACGGCATTCGGGGTTTTATCAGTGACTGAACCTGAAGATAAGAAGATCGTTTTTGCCTCAAAAAACAGGGGTAAAATAAAGGAACTTAAAGCACTGCTTGAGGGAATGAATGTCAACCTTCTATCACTGCATGACTATCCCGATGTTCCCAACATCATAGAAGACGGCAACACTTTTCTTGAAAACGCGTTGAAAAAAGCCCGCGTTATCTCCGAATATACCGGCGGGACAATTATAGCCGACGATTCGGGGCTTGAGGTGGATTATCTGGGAGGAGCGCCCGGTATTCATTCGGCCAGATATTCGGGAGCGGGAGCGACGGATGAAAGAAACATTAGCAAACTTCTGGAGGAACTGGAAGGTGTTCCTACCGAAAAAAGAAGGGCGGCCTTCAGGTGCGCGCTGATTTTATACCGAACAGATGGAGCATTCGAAACCTTTGAAGGCAAACTGGAGGGGAGAATAGTCACAGAGCCAACCGGCAGCGAAGGTTTCGGTTATGATCCGGTATTCATCGTACCGGAATATGGCAAAACAGTTGCCCAGCTTGATCCTGAAACAAAAAACAGGATCAGTCACAGGGCGGTGGCCTTTGCCAAACTCAAAAAAAGCTTGCAGAAACAAGTCAGATAATCTAAAAAGCATCAGCTTTTCCCAGCATTCGGGGCGTAGCGCAGCCTGGCAGCGCGCCTGCTTTGGGAGCAGGATGTCGCAGGTTCAAATCCTGCCGCCCCGACCATTCATTGCTGTGTAATCAATAAGTTGACTAAATTTTCTCGCTCCAGAAAGTGGTACAAAAGTGGTGCATACATCCTTCAAATATGGAGATGTTTTTCCTTCCCTGATGACTTCGCATAGATCATCCTGATGTCATCCGACTCAATTCGAAAATAACGAGGAAACCTTTTTTGCTGATTTGGGTCCACAAAATAAAGGTTGAAAAGACAGATTGAAGACGCAGAAAGGGCGGGATAATCATCCCGCCCTTTCTGCGTTAACTTCTCTTCCGGTTCCGCAGGATTACGGCGTAAATAGGGGGAATTCCCTGTGCGAAAAGTCGTCATAGACAGGCGTCATGGTGAAAAAATTATCATCGAAAATGGGAGCTCCGCCTTCACCCATTAGTATTGTCCCCGATTCTCCCAGCGGAAACATACTCTCGATCCCGACAGGACCCGCCGCTCCGAACTCGACACAGTGTGCGTAGGTGGAACGTGACGAAAAGGGCATTTCCCATACCTGTCCCAGCATATCGTGGTTAAATGTGATAGTTCCCCTTGCATCCTGGCTCCAGGGTCTCACCCCCAGATCAAGAAGGACATTATCAAGAGCCTCGACTATAACCACGTCATAGGAGTCGTAGGGGAGGTACCAGTCATAGTTGTTCTCTATGCCCCCGGGCAAGAGGTCGTGGAGGAGAACGTTGAAAAGGCGTATCTCTTTTTCTTCTTCAAGAAAAGGGCTGTCCATTTCCTCAAAGGTGAGTTTTAACACCTCATCGATCCATGCATCCATGAGAACCCATGCGTCGGCGCGATCCTTTCCCTCAGTCCACTCTGTGTTACCACCGTCTACGAAATGTCCATCCCAATCCGCGAGAAGGGCAAGGGCCGCTGAACGATCAGCCTTAGGGGCATCGGGTGCATTGTTTACCGCATAGGTGAAAGAGTCAGAGGCAAACTTCCAGGGGTTTCCACCTCCTCCGAAGGAATCCGTGGTGGCGATGTTGAGTGCGAGATTTCTTAGATCATTGAAGGTCAGATCATTGTGTGCCGACAGGTAGTCATCGACCACATGGGCCCTATTGAACGGACCGAAGAAGTATGAGAAGTTGTTGTATGAATTTGCGTAGCCAGTGTTCGTCTTGTTATTCCAGCCGCAGTAGTAACCCTGGTCGTTATTACGATCGGTAGAACGGGGGATAAGGACGGCTGAATCCCACTCAAGAGGCGGAGCGACGGCGCCTTGGGGAAGCCGCCATTCACCGGCGGGACGGACGGGGTCCCTTCCCGACATCCAGTACGCTATGTTTCCATCTTTATCCGCGTAACAGAAATGCTGAGATAATGGCACAAGCTCTATAGCGGCCCCGAATTCGTCCATACTGGTCGCCCGGGCAATGTCAAGATATGCCTTCATAGACTCGAACTCATAACCCCAGTGGGAGTATTTCCATGAGGTTATGGGGTTTGAGGGGCTGGGTACATAGGTGCCCGGATCGTAGGGGATGGGATTGACCACCGGTCCGTGAGTGGTTCTCCAGACAGGCAGGACAACATCGTCTCCGCCTGCCACGTGTATGGTCTCCATCCTGTTAAGTGTCACGTCCGAAGGATCTTCAAAATAGTAATCCACGGTATGGGCGTGCCCGACCTGCATGGACCACGCGTGGTGCGGAGAGCGTCCAATAACAATCGCGGGAATTCCTGTGATTATCATGCCTGAGACATTCAAGCCACCGGCCCTTATGGAGCCCTCACCAACAACGGAGGGAACAGTGAATCCCATCTGCGGACCCGAGTAGATAATAGGATTGCCATCCGAGGTTTTGCTCCCCGCTACGGTCCAGGCATAGCTTCCCATCTTTATGTAGGCGTTTATCTTCTTCAGGTTTTCATCGATACGTAAGCGCATGGCGGCCATGCTTTTTGCCACTCCCCTCACGTCGGGGATCACTGGAGGATTTTCCATAAGCGCCGATGGAGCTTTTTCCTTCGATTCGAGGGGGCCGATACCCTTGGGGATGTAGGTGAGTGCGTCGGGATCATTTATCCAGCGGAGGTCTTCGAACATACCCGCTCCCGTCGTTGGATAAAGGGTCATGAGTCCCTGGTACAATGCCGCGTTATCTATCTGTCCCATCTTCTGTGCCTCGACATCGAAGTTTCTCATCATCAGCGCCGCCCAGGCCAGGACGTCCTTGTACGTCCAGTCCTCAGGCATAAATCCAAGGGCGGCAAATTCGAATGGAAGCAGGGAAGGATCATCACGAATTTCGGCTATGCGCCTGTTGAAGCCCGCTACATAACCTTCGATCACATCCTGCACCTCTCCATCCAGGGCATCAAAACCGTCCTCCAGCTCCTGGTCAGAATAGCCGGTAATACGCACCAGAATATCCTGTTCTAACTGACCGAGGCCAAATATCTCCGCCAGCTTTCCCCTGGCGGCTCGTCTAAATGTTTCCGCCTGCCAGAGACGGTCGGTGGCGACGGCGTAGCCCATCGCGTCAAAGACATCATAGAGCCTGTCTTCGTCTGAGCCGGTAATAAACCATACGCCGCTGCCGTCCCGGGTAGTTTCAACCGTGGATTGGTGAGAACTATCACCTCCGCCCGTCCCGATTATTGTAATGAATCCCAGAACAATAACACAGGCCAGACCGATAGAGGCTGTGACTTTAAGAAATAAATGATTCTTCTCTTTCATAACCTTTCCTCCTTTCCATTGTAAGGGTTAGTATAATATACGCGAAAATGGTGCCGAGTACAAAAGCGATGAGGTCGAGATAATCAAAGGTTCCGAAGTGAAAGAAATTCCCCGTGTTCTCAAGGAAGGGAATTCCATCGAACCAGGAGGGAATGAACTTTAAAGGCATTGAGCTGTATCTCTGCCCCATCTCGAAGGCGCCATCAATTAAAAGCCAGAATAGACAAATAAAAAGATATCCTCTCTTGCGAGAACCGAGAATACCCGCTGTTATCAGGCTAAAGGAAAAGACATGGGCAAATGCGGGGAGGGTGTTACTAATAGGACCGAACATATTAGGGATTTTGTTGTAAAGGCTTATATCCTTCGCCCATCCCGCAAGGAAATAAGCAGTATCGGGAGGCCGATCAATGAGATAGACAAGGAGCCCGACAAGGAGTGAGGCGATGCCGATAAGTATCTGAAGTTTATTTACCTTTGTTGAATGCATCGGGGGGATTGCCTCTTCAAAAATAATGAAAGATTAGTAAGTCTGTAAATCCCGCCGTCTATAACATTTGGCCTACAGCTATTTGTTCGTATTGTCAATATTTAATAGAAATTTAAAGTACCCTCAAATTCTTTTAGATCATTTTCTGTCCATAACCCACCCTAATACTTCTTAAAATTCCTTGCTTATTCTAACTTTCAAGTTTATAGCTGAGAAACATACAAAAGACCGGATTTGCGGACAAGGCGATATGTGTTTTATAAACACAAAATGGAGTCATTTTTTCATTACATCCTGAAGGGAGGCAATCGTTATGGGTACATTCAAGGAATACGACAGGTATGATGGCCTCGGAATGGCTGAGCTTGTCAGAAAGAAGGATATTTCCCCTGCGGATCTTCACGAAGAAGCAATAGACCGGATAGAAAAGCTCAACCCTGAACTTAACGCGGTAATAACTCCAATATTCGATCTGGCGCGAAAAGATATTGAAAAAGGTCTCCCCGATGGTCCGTTCACAGGGGTTCCCTTTTTGCTGAAAGATTTGATTTCGGCATATGCCGGCGTACCTCTGACCGGTGGAAGCAGGGCCTATAGAAACTATATCCCGGATGAGGACTGCGAACTGGTAAAGAGGTTTAAGAAGGCGGGCCTCGTGATTATGGGGAAAACAAATTGTCCGGAATTCGGTCTTATGGGCATCACGGAACCGAAGCTTCATGGACCGACCCGCAATCCCTGGAATACCGACCATACGCCGGGCGGTTCGAGCGGTGGTTCGGCGGCTGCCGTCGCAAGCGGTATGGTGCCGATCGCCTCCGGGGGTGACGGCGGCGGTTCTCTGCGTATTCCCTCGTCATGCTGTGCTCTTTTTGGTCTCAAACCGACACGGGGGCGTAATCCTACCGGCCCGAACCATGGAGCAATCTGGCAGGGTGCCGTTGTTGAACATATAGTCAGCCGTTCTGTCAGGGACAGCGCGGCCATGCTGGACGCTACAAGCGGAGCCGATGTGGGAGCCCCATATATTATTCCACCACCGGAGCGACCATATATGGAAGAGATCAAAAAAGAACCCGGTTCTCTGAGAATAGCCTTTAATACTCTCTCTCCGCTCGATACAGGGGTTCATCCCGAGTGCGTAAAGGCCGTGGAGAAAACGGCTCAGCTCCTTGAAGAACTGGGGCACAAAGTTGAGGAAAATCGTCCGGAGATTGATGGAAAAACCCTGGCAAACAGTTACCTCGCCCTGTATATGGGAGAAATAGCGGCCGATATAGAAGAAATGCAACCGATATTAGGCAGAAAAGCAAAAAAGGATGATGTAGAGGCGCTGACATGGACCCTCGGATTGCTTGGCCGCACTTTTTCCGCGGGTTATTTTGTAAAACAGATGAGAGAATGGGGTATAGCCTCCAGAGTAATGGGACGCTTCCATGAAAAATATGATCTCTATCTCACGCCGACCATGGCGTATCCTCCTGTCAGAATAGGGGAGTTGCAGCCAAAGCCTGCTGAACGCGCCCTCTTGACAGTAGTTAACTCAATGGGATTGGGAAAATTGTTGAAACTTTCAGGCATAACCGACAAGCTAGCGGTAGAGAGCCTGTCGAAGACCCCCTTCACACAACTGGCTAACTTCACAGGTCAACCCGCGATGTCCGTTCCTCTTCACTGGACGGAAGGCGGCCTTCCCTGTGGAGTACACTTTATGGGGAGGTTCGGAGACGAAGCGACACTGTTTCGGATGGCGGCTCAACTGGAGCAGGCAAGACCCTGGTTTGACAGGAGACCTCATTCTTTCTGAAGGCCTTTCATTTCCCTTCGATTCGAGAATGCGAGGATCCGCGTAATCACTTCCCGCTCCAGGCGAGGGGCGACGCGGAACATGTCATTATTGCGATGGAAACACTTAAAGAGAAGGTCCGTATTATGAAAACAGAAATTCGCCCTTTTAAGGGGCTTGCCCGCTCCGTTTGCACAATACTGCTGGTTCTTCTTTCTTTTTCTCTCTTTGGAACCACATTAATTGCTACAGCTGAAGATCAGGCAGCAGTCCCTTTGAAAATTAAGAATATCAAGTTCAAGTTGAAAGATAATGGAAATGAAGCCATTTATATTTACTCTAATCGAGACTTTACACCATCTGTCTTTGCCCTGAACGACGGGAGACTCATAATTGACATTAAGAACCTGCCCGCCTATAAGAAAGGCCCTTCCAAAATTGTTGTTAATGGAAGGTTCATCAGACAAATCAGAACATGTTTCCATGATAAATCGAAGACTCTCAGGGTGGTACTAGACCACAATCCATCGAAGAATTATATTGTTAACCAGATTTTCTTCGATATCGAAAAAATTTATGTGATAGAAGTGGAAGAACAGCAGGGAGCATAGGCGAGCCCCAGCTAACGGAGCCCCTCTATTGAGGTCGGTGTCATAGTCTTTGGCCCATCGGTCATATCGTTCTTTCAGTTCTTTGTTGTTACTGGCAGAGCAAAATCCACTCTATTCTTTCTTCCCTGTCTTTTTTTTATATTTATATCCAGTTCCATCAACAATTGTGCTAATGCTTAGCCGGCATTGCGATACAAAAAACTTTTTATATGCGGGGAGATATCAGCCAGGCTTGATTTTTCAGGATATTTGCCGGAGATATTGGCATAAAAGAACTGAATTGCGACCATATCGGTATCAATATTACCTGTCGGTTGAAAGATGTGTCCGATCCCGCCTACCTTTCGTTTGTAGTCGAGAAAACCCATAACGATGGGCACATTGGCGCCATTAGCAATATAGTAAAACCCGGTCTTCCAGTATCTGACATTCTTGCGGGTACCCTCTGGGGGAATAACCAGGACAAGCTTATTATTTTGTCCGAACGCCTGTATGGACTGTTCCACCAAATTACTTGAAGTTGAGCGGTCAATCGGGACACCTCCAAGAAACTTCATAATTGCGCCAAACGGCGGTTTAAAGAGTGTATCCTTGCCCATCCAGTAAACATTGCACTTAAAGGAAAAGGCCAAGGCCAGGGTTATAGGGAAATCCCAGTTTGTGGTATGCGGGGCTGCAATTACCACATATTGGTTAATATCAGGCAGTTTTCCCTCCTTGCGCCATCCGATAACCTTCAAGAATCCAAGCGAAATCCAATACAGCAAGGGTTTTATAACGGGGGTGCTAAAAACAGTCCTATGCAAATCATTACCTCTTTCATTATAACAATATTACTCTCTATAATTACCTCGATTTTAACATATCCTCCAAAAGAATCTCAGGATGATGATATCTCTCATATTTTGGGGTTTTTTTGCCATACTGGATCGCTTCCTGCGGGCACCATTGCAGGCAGGCAAAACACTGCTCACATCGATGATTCCAGACCGGTTTTCCTTCACGCATGGTGATATTTCCGGCTGGACACACTTCGTAACAAATCTCGCAAGCGTTGCATTTGTCATCGACCCAGAATTTTTTATCCATTTTGGGCACATGAGAAAAACTAATACTATAAATAGCAGTAAATAGAATTCTCTGCCAGAAAGGTCCCTTTTCAACATGCATATTCGCCTTTTGTTTTATCCTGACCGCGATGCTGGAAATCTTTTCCTGCGCGAGTTCAAAACATTTGCGTTGTTTCTCTTGGGACCCCGGACCTCCCCATGGTATATAATTGGACGGCATCGCTACTTCAAATCCCGCTGAAAGATTCAAGCGGTTTTCGGCCATAATCTTTTTTAACTGGACCAGCGTATTTGAAACCTGGCCGGCATTAACCGCAATCGCAAAGACATAATCCGGTTGTGATTCCTTTAATGTATTGACAAATCGAATAACCGGGGCTGTCACTCCCCATATATGCACAGGAAAGACCAATCCGATGATTTCTGAATTGAGGGTTTCCTTTTCATTCTTATACTCTGAAATCGAAAATAGCTCGGTGTCGCCCAATTTATCAGCAACCCTGCGAGCCACCCATAATGAATTTCCTGTTCCTGTATAATAAAAAATTGTTGCGCTCATTTTACCTCCTTGAGGCATAGGCTGCCACACATTGAAAAAGTCTGTTTAATGCCTCGATTATTTAAAGAGTAAAAGGTTGATGATTGACAGTATAATCCAACGGAAAAAATCAATTAGAGGGTTCAGGACGCCGAAGTAGAGCAAGCCGATTATAATAAAAAAACCGTAGGGTTCAAGCCGCGCAAGCGCGTATTGAAGACGATCGGACAAAAACCCCATAAGGATCTTAGAGCCATCAAGGGGCGGGATCGGAATCAGGTTGAACGCCGCCAGTATTATATTGATATGGGCCATGTAATAAAGCATCTTGGCCGTGATACTATGTGAGGATGGCGAAAGAGATTGAAGCAGGAAGATAGCAACAAAGGCAAGCATCATGTTGACGACAATTCCTGCGGAAGAAACAAATATCAACCCCTTCCTATTTTCACGCAGATTGGCAAAATTTACGGGAACCGGTCGAGCCCATCCGAAGCCGAAGACAAACAGCATGAGAGTCCCTACAGGATCAAGATGCTTCAACGGATTGAGGCTCAATCTGCCCATCATTTTGGCGGTGGGATCTCCCATTCTGTAGGCAACCCAACCGTGGGCCAGCTCATGGAGGATGACTGAGTATAAAAGCGGTACAGCTATCAAAACAAAGGTCAGAGGATCTTTGATTAAAAGACTGAGCAATCCCATCTATTCGCACCATCCGTTCAGTATGTTACTCTCTCGACAGCGCACAATATAAGAATCTTGAAACAAAAGCAAATCGGATCAGAAATGGGGTCCTTTTCGAAACCGGAATTTTGGTCACGGTATTAGTCAAGGCATGTGGCGACTACCTGACACTAGGTCGATGAAAAATATTTTTGTCTCCACCTTATCAATGCCCTTGACTGTAACGAAAGATTATCGTTTATTTATTAAGTAGAGGTTTTGGTGAGTAGAGCTTGTGTAACAGCTTTCTGTCGATAATTTGCATAAGTGAGCAAAGAAAAAACGAAATGTGCCGGTTTTGGGCGTCACCTATGTATCCGTAACGTTCGGTTTGGAGTTGAAGTAAGTATCACCATGTGAAATCAGGCGCCTTCAAGTTGAAAGACTTTGAACAGACAATGCAATGGTATCGCATCCTCATGCCTTGTTATAGATCTGGTATCGGTCCCGTCCCGCTTCCTTGGCTTGATACATGGCGATATCGGCGTTTTTCAGGAGGGTACTTTCATCTACTCCATCATCGGGATAGACTGCGATGCCGATACTTGTCGTCACGACCAGTTGATGGGTGTCAATGAGGAAGGGTTTCCGAAAACTGTCAACGATCTTCTGTGCAACCTGGATCGCATCTTCTGCTGCCTTCAGGTCAGGCAGGATCAGCAAAAACTCGTCGCCACCGAAACGCGCAACGGTATCACCCTTCCTCAACGCTGCGCTTAGCCGCTCTGCCGTTGCCTTGAGGAGAAGATCCCCCACATCATGGCCCAGGGTGTCATTCACGTCCTTAAACTTGTCGAGGTCGAGCATCGCTACTCCCACATCTTTTTTATTCCTCTGCGCATTGGCCAAAGCAATATCCAGGCGATCGTATAAGAGCTTCCGGTTGGGAAGACCTGTCAGGGAATCATGATAGGCCATCTGCCGGATCTGTTCCTCCGCCTGCTTGCGATCGGTAATGTCGTGGCAAGTGCTAATGAACGCCGGCTGACCATCCCAGGTGATTCGCCGCGCGATCACATCGGTCGGGATGAGTGAACCGTCCTTGCACTGTCGCACGGTTTCATGTGTAAGATGACCCTGTTCCGTCAG
>Ga0307992_1002740_pt1 | contig 9968 bp, 11 predicted proteins | sample EllFjometagen133_FD_203162 | JGI IMG/M metagenome (GOLD analysis project Ga0307992, IMG submission 203162) | Marine microbial communities from Ellis Fjord, Antarctic Ocean - #133 | ecosystem: Environmental > Aquatic > Marine > Unclassified | place: Southern Ocean | collected 2014-10-08
ATAAAGGATATAAATTAATTTTAATAGGAACTCCAGACAATAAAAATTACTATAAAAAATTGCTAATGCTATCAAAAGATGATAATTCTATTGAAATAAAACCAGATGTCAAAAATAAAGAATTAGAAGATCTTTTGAGAAGTTCAAAAGCTGGAATATTTTTAGGTTATCAAGAAGATTTTGGGATTGTTCCATTAGAAATCTTAGCTGCAGGAAAACCATTGTTAGCAATAGATGAAGGAGGATATGTAAATGTGATTAAAGATCATCCTTTATTCCATAAAATAAAAGAAAAACATTCAAGAAAAGAAATGGTTAATGAAATTGCAAAGAAATTAGAGAACTTTATAAAAAAGAAACAAAAGAAAACAAGAAAACAAATAAAGATTAAAAATTTTGTAAAAGAAATAGATAAAATCTTAAGTTAAAATGAAAATTAAACAATGGGGAGATATTTGGGAAGAAAAAATAAAGGCTCAAAACGAAGTGGGGATAATTCATGGTAGCAATTCCTCTATAAAAAAAGTTCTAAGGGAGTTAAAGAATGATTCAGATCTTTTTTCAAAATGGATCTTTCCAAAATTAAAGAAATCATCTACTATTCTTGATTGTGGTACTGGTCCCATGGCCAGACATGGAATCTTTTTTTCAGAAAATGGGTATAATGTTACAGGAGTAGACATTTCAAAAACAACATTAAAATCTGCAAAAAAATGGGCAATGAAAAAGAATCAGAAAATAAGATTTATTAAAGCAAACTTAATAGATCTTTCAGAAATAAAAGAAAAATTTGATTTGGTTTTCTGCACACAAACTTTTTGGCATATTCCAGCTTATTTGTCATTGGAAGTTTTAAAACAATTTAGGAACAAAGTCAAAGAAGAGGGATATTGCTTAGTTCAAATTGGAGTAGAAAAAGAAAAAACTTTATTTAAACTAATTAATGATTTTTTATACCAATCACTATTTTTACTAAAGAAAAAGTTTCACACAGTTTTTCCAGTAAATTGTTCAAGTTATACTGAAGAAGAAATAAAAGATCTTGTTTGGAGGGCAGGATTTAAATTGGTGGATCGTAAAGGAATCTTTTTTTTATTGCAAAGAAAGAAAATTATGATTAAAAATAAAAATGAAAGGTAAAAAAGAAAGAAAAATAAAAATTTATCTTCAATATCCTTGGAAATATTCAGATTCTCCTTACTATAGATATCTTGTAGAAAATCCCCCTAGAAATATCCTTTATTTCAATACTCAAAGGGAGAAGGGTGCAACACATAATAAAAGAAAATTAAAATTTCTTTATTTTGTAAAAACTCAAATAAGAAAATGGACAAATAAATTTAATCTTTCAATTCCAAACGCAAATTTAAGCCCAAAAGGTAATTATAATTTAATTCATTGTGCTCATTGTTTAAGTAAAAATAAAAAAAGCCCTTGGGTCTCAGATTTAGAGGGGGGATTTTCAATGTTTATCTCAGGACACCATACACAATCTGGAAGAAAGAAAGTTGAAAAAATAATAAATAGTCCTAGTTGTAAAAAGTTACTTCCTTGGACAGAAACTTCTAAGAAAGAAATTTTGAAAATAATCCCTTCTTCAAAAAACAAATTAGAAGTTCTTTATCCAGCAATACCTTTTAGAACAGATTTAAAAGAGAAATCAAAAGAAAGAATAAATTTGGTTTTTTCTGGGAGATATTTTTATCAAAAAGGGGGGTTACATGCATTGGAAGCAATAGATAAATTAACAAAAAAGTACAAAAACGTTTATGCAACATTTATTTCATCTGTTCCAGGAGAAATTTATAAAAAATATTGTTCTAACAAAAAAATAACCTTCTATGGGCTGATTCCCCAAGAAAAACTTTTTAAAGTATATAATGATTCACATATTTTATTATACCCTGGTTATTCAGATAGTTTTGGGTTTGCTTTTTTGGAAGCGATGAGCTTTGGAATCCCAATAATTACAGTGGAGGGACATGCAAGAAAAGAAATTGTTAAAGAAAGGATTACAGGTAGTGTAATACAATATAAGGGCACAAAAGATGAAAAATTTAGAGAAAATCCTTCTCTCTTTTTAACAGATGAAATGATAAAGGCAACTTCCAAATTAATAAAGAATAAATCACTTTTAAAAGAAATGTCAAAAAATTGTGTTAATGAAATAAAAGAAGGAAAGTTTTCAATTAAAGAAAGGGATAAAAAATTAAAAAGGATTTATTTAGAAGCATTAAAATGAAAAAATTAAATGTTGGATGTGGCAGAGATATAAAAAAAGGGTGGATAAATTTAGACATGGTCAAATCTGAAGGGGTAGATATAGTCCACCATTTAGAAAAATTTCCATATCCTTTTAAAGATAATACTTTTGATGAAATTTTAGCAGAACAAATAATTGAACATTTGAACAATCCAGAGTATTTTGTTAGGGAATTATGGAGAATTTCAAAACCAGGAGCAAAAATAAAAATTGGAACAGTTCATTTTTCTGCACCAACAGTTTGGGGAGATATTACACACAAGCGGCCATTTCAGTCGGATACTATGAATTGGTGTAATATGAAATATATAGAGAATGATAATTTAAGTTTATTAGATAATAATAAAGAAAGATTTCACGTAAAATCAACGATTCATTTTCAGTATTTTTTTAGACCCTTGAAATATCTTGTGAATATAAATAGATATACGCAATTAATTTATGAGAGATGGTTTTCTGCATTTTTTAGGGCAGATGGACAATCTTATAATTTGGTAGTTGTTAAACCCAGAGGAGAGAAATTAAAATGAAAACTATCTGTTTAATTTCTGGTTCTTCTCCAGAATTTCTTGGGGGAATAAGCCTATATCAAAGAAATTTAATTGAATATTCAAAAAGAAATAATTTAAATTTTGATTTTATTTGGATTTATCCTGGAGATAAAAATAGAAAATATAAATTAGAAGGGATTCAATGTATTGAGGTAAACTCTTTTGAATATCCATTCCTAAAAGAGTTTAATTTTGCAAGAAAAGCAAGAAAAATCATTAATAGAACTTATTTTGATATAATTAGCACACATGCAAATTGGGGGTATTGTCTTAAAGGATACAAAAAAAAGAAAAATCAAAAAATAATTCATACTTACCATGGGGTAACTTATTATTTTTATAAAACACATTTAAATAGGTTTAATCTTTTTAAAAAATTACTAATTCTTCCTTCACTATTGCTATCATATTTTATTGAAAAGCCTCCAATAAAAAAAGCAAATAAAATAATTTGTGTTTCGGAGAGAGTTAAGCGTGAGATTTCGGAACTATACGGGGTCAAAAATAATTATACGGTGCTCAGAACAGGAGTAGATTTAAATAAATTTTCTAAACATGAATCTTTTGAATCCAGGAAGAAATTGGGTTTAGAAAAAAATAAACTTTATGGGCTATATGTCGGAAGAGGCGGATATTTTAGGAAGGGTTTGGATCGTGCAATTAGTATTTCTGAAAAGATATACAAAAAAAATAAAAATTATAAGTTGATTGTTGTAGGTCCAGACAGAAAAAAAGTTAAAAGATTTATAGAAAAAGAGTTTGTTATTTATATTGAAAGGGGAGAACGGGATTTATTACCTCTTTATTATTCTGCTTGTGATGTGTTTTATTTTTTATCAAGATATGAAGGGGGAGCTCCAACGTTAGTAACGTCAGAGGCAATGGCTTCAGAATGTTTCATTGTTTTTTCGGAGGACTCGGAGCAAGAGATTATAGAAGACAAAAAAGACGGTTTGGTAGTAAAAGAATATGGTGAAAAAGAAGCGAATAAGATTTTGGAAATATTATCAAATAAAAAAGAACTAAATATAATTAAAAAAAATGCAAGTAATAAAATTAAGAAATATGATTTAAATTCATGGGCAAAAAGTTATTTTGAGGTATTAAAAAAATGAAAGAAAAAAAAGTAGCCATAATAATTACAACTTATAGTCAAGATGAGCTTTTGATAAGAAATATTAAATCAGTTGTTAAATATTCAAAAAATGTGAATTATAAAATTTATTTAGTAGATGATTGTAGTGAGAATAGAATAGGTAAAAAAATAGAAAAACAATTTCCTTTTGTAAACGTAATAATAAATAAAGAAAATTTAGGGTTTTCAAAGTCTAACAATATAGCAATACAAAAGGCAACAAATGAATATTCTCCAGACTTTTTTTTAATACTTAATGATGACTGTGAGGTGTTAGAAAAAAATTGGCTATCCCAGTTCATTAAAAAAACAGAAAAGTTTCCAGGAGCAGGAATTTTTGGATGCAAATTAGTTTATCCTGACGGCTCAATGCAATGGGGAACTAAAGATGGAAAAAATTATTTTTTTGAGAAAAATGGGGTGATGGAAAAGAAAGATGAATTTTCAAAAGATCAAGAGACGACACAAACTATTGGGGCTTGTATGCTAATAATAAAAAAAGCGATGGCAAAAGTCGGCGGATTTGATGAATTATTCTCCCCGTTTTATGCCGAAGAATCTGATTTATGTTTTAGAGCAAAAAAAGAAGGATATAAGGTAATTTACTTTGGAGATTTAAGAATTGTTCATCATAGAAATAAATCAATAAGCAAATTATCCAAAGAGGATGTGTGGTTCATTAAAAAAAGAAATTCAATTAGGTTAGAATGGAGACACTATTCTTTTTTGAAAAATATTTATTATACTATTGTTCACTTTGGAGCAACTTTCAAAAGAGATGGAATAAGTTTTTTGAAGAAGTTAATTTTATTAATAAAAGCATATATAGAGAATTTATAATTATCTTTTTAAAGGAGGGTTGCTAATTTTATTTATGAGTAAAGAATTTTTGTTTACAGGAGAAAGAGCAGTTCCGAATGAAAGTTGTCCAAAAGGGATATTCAAAGAACATTTAGATAGATATTTATTTGCAAAAGATTTTGTAAAAGAAAAGGTTGTTTTAGATATCGCCTGTGGTGTAGGCTACGGGTCTTTTGAATTAAAAAAAACAGGGGCAAAAAGAGTTTTTGGAGGATATATTTCTAAAGAAGCAGTAGAATTTGCAAAAGAGAATTATGAATTAAGAGATTTAACTTTTGAAGTGATGGGTTGTGAGAGCATACCCTTAAAAGACAAATCTATCGATGTAGTAGTTTCTTTTGAAACAATTGAACATATCCCAAATTATTTAAGATTTTTAAAAGAGGCTAAAAGGGTTTTAAAAAAAGATGGAATTTTTATTTGTTCTAGTCCAAATGCTCCAATAACTTCCCCTTTCTCAAAATTAAGTGAATACCATATAAAAGAATTTTCTATCCCTGAATTAATGAAAATGTTAGAAAAAGAAGGTTTTAAAAAAATAGGGGTTCATGGACAAATCAAGGTAAAAAAAGATTTTAAGTTTTACTTAAAATCTTTTATAGGTTCATATTTACCTTTTTTGGTTAAAACTTTTAGAATGATAAAAAAGAAAAAAGAATCTTCTGAAAAAGAAGATACAAAAATTTTCAAAATGCCAATAAAAAAAGGTTACGCTCCAAAATATTTTATACTGGTTTGTAAGATTTAAACGAACATATAATGCAAAATGACAATAAAGACAAACAATCCAAAAATTTCTGTATTAATGACTGTCTATAATGGAGAGGAATTTTTAGCTGAAGCAATAGAATCTGTTTTAAAACAAACTTTCAAAAATTTTGAATTTATAATTGTAAATGATGGATCAACAGATGGTAGTGAGAAGATAATAAAAGATTATATAAAAAAAGATGAGAGAATAGTTTATTTAGAAACTAAAAAAAATAAGGGCTGCGATAATCTTCACAATGTAATAAATATGGGTCTTGATATGTCAAAGGGGAAATATATTGCTAGACTAGATGCGGATGATATTTGTTTCCCAAAAAGATTAGAAACTCAATTAAATTATTTAGAAAAACATCTTGATATTTTTATGATTGGTAGTGCTTTTGAAGTGATAGATAAAAACGGCAAAAAAATAGAGCTAATGAAAAAAAGGTCATATCCTTCAATTTTTTATAAGGCTTATATTGGATTTTCAAATTCATTTTGTCATTCTAGCATCATGTTTAGAAACGAATCTTTAAGGTATTTAAGCAAAGAGGAGCATGCTTTTTATTTTAATTTAATAATGAACGGAAAGAAAATAAAAAATATTTCTGACGTTTTAGTTAAATATAGAATAAATCCTGCTGGGATGATGGCTAAACATGCCAATTTAGAAAAAAATCCTTATAGGAATTTATATAAGAAAAATTAAACTAACTTTCCTTTCTTCCCTTTAAAAAAATCAATCATCCCTTTCCAGCTCATTTTAGCATACTCTCTGTTTTTTATTAATCCATAAAAAATTCTCATTTTTACTTCAAATAACCAATACAGCCAGGCAATAATATTCCACCTTCCATATTTTTTAATATAATATCCTCTATTTCGAACTAAGTAATATGCGGACATTGGACTCCTTCCTCCACCAGTTGAAAATCCAACTTTATGCCAAAGTTTTGCAGTTGGAATCCATGAAATTCTAAACCCGGTATTCCTTGCACGAGTTTGCCATTCAGTCTCTTCATAATATGTAAAATAATTTTCATCCAAAAACCCAATTTTATCAATAACTTTTTTGTTTATGAGCATAGCTGAGCCAGTAACTTGCGGTGGAGTAAAATTCTTGTCATACCGTTCAACATCTTCCTCTTTGTTTCCGATTAGACAAGCCTTTAGGGTAAATTTGTTAACACGTGACCCAACAGACCACAAAATATTTTTGTTGTCATAATAGTAGTTTTTCACGCCCAATATGTCTGCTTTATCTTTATTTTTCCAAATTTCATAAAGGAAGTTTTTGTCAACAATGACATCATTATTCAAGATCAGAACATAATTCCCCTTAACACTTTGAACACCCAAATTATTCCCCCCAGCATATCCTAAATTCACAGGACTTTCAATAATATTAACAGAAGGAAATTTATTTTTAATATATTTAGCTGATCCATCAGTCGAACCATTATCAACAACAATAATCTCAAAATTTTTATTGACTTGGGGCATAATAGAGTTAAGACATCCTTCAGTCATTTTTTTACCATCCCAGTTAAGAATGATTATAGATATGGTTGGTTTCATATGATTTAGAACGAAAAAGCTTTTAAATAAAATGTGGTTTAGAATTAGATGAAAGAAAGGATGGGATCATAACAAAATGAAAAAAAAAATTAAGGAAATTTTTAAATCATATATAGAAATGGTTTCATCTTCTAGAGAAAGCAAAGAGTTTTTGGACAAATTAATTATTTTATTTTATTTTATAATTCAATTACCTTTGAATAAATTTTTGAGGATCTTAAAGATTTCCAAAAGGCGTCCTAATTTTGTAAGAAAAATTTATTTAAAAATTCTTTTTGAAGCTTGGGATAAAAGGCATTTTGATGAAGTAAAAAATATTCTTTTAAAATTCAACTATAAAATAAGAAAAACGGGGGAATTAAATAATTATTTTGCTTATTAAAAAATGAAAATAGTTTATTCTGTAGGGGTATCTTTAGGGGGCGGAGGAATTGGAGATACTGCAAATTATGCAGTAAAGGAAATATATAAAGAAAAAGTATTAATGAGAGTTCTCTGTTTAGAAAACAAACAAAAGGTGATACCTTTAGATAAGATTATTACAACAAAATGGACAAAATATCCATTGAGATATCCATTAAGGGCAATACAAAAATATATATTCAAAAATTTTGATTCTTATTATTGGACTGACTATATACATGATTTTTTTACAAGAAATAAAATACCAAAATGTGATATTTTTCACTATTGGAAGTCGCATGGAGAAATTTCTTCAATAAAAGCAAGAAAAATGGGGGCAATTATTCTTGTAGAATCTGCTTCTTCTCATCCATTGACTTTTAAAAAAATTATGGAAGAAGAGTATCATAGGTTAAATATCCCCTTTCGGGTATTAACAAAAAAGAACATAAAGAAACAATTAAGAGAATTAAATAATGCGGATTATGTTGTAATACCCACAGATTTTGTAGAACAAAGTTTTTTAGAAAATGAATTTCCAAAAGAAAAATTAATTAAAACGCCCTTTGGAGTAGATTTAGATATTTATTCAGATAAGAAAGAAAAAAAAGATGAAAAGTTTAGGGCTATATTTGTGGGCCAAGTAAGTATACGAAAAGGAATACATTATTTGCTTCAGGCTTGGGAAGAATTAAAATTAAAAAATGCTGAATTAGTAATCGTGGGGAATATTTGTGGAGATGCAAGGAAATTTGTAGAAAAATATTCTTCGAATAAAACTATAAAATTTACAGGATTTGATGATCCAAAAAAATATTATAAACAATCAGATGTTTTTGTCTTTCCATCAATAGAAGAAGGTAGTGCTTTAGTAACTTATGAAGCAATGGCTTCAGGGCTACCATTAATTGCAACTTTTAATTCGGGATCTGTCGCAAGAGAAGGTAAAGACGGATTCATTATTCCAATTAGAGATGTAAAGGAATTAAAAGCCAAAATTAAATTTATGCAAGATAACCCCATTATCTGTGATAAAATGGGAAAAAGTGCAAGAAAATATATGGAAAAATTTCCTTGGGAAAATTATGGAAAAAATATATTAAAAGCTTATAAAAGGATTTTAAAAAAATGAATTTAAAATTAAAACAAGTACAAAAAAGAGAAATTATTGCCGTATGTCGTGGGGGGTTTTCAAATAGAATAAAATGTCTCCTTTCAAGTATGAAAGTTTCTGAGGATACCGGAAGAATTTTAAAAGTGTATTGGCCAAAAAATCCATATTGCAATGAATCATTTGAAGAAATTTTTGATAACGATTTTATACAGATTTCTAGAGATGAATTAGAATCAAAATTAAAAAGAAGACTTTCTGTTTTAAATAAATTTAAAACAAATAAAAAATTTTTAATTATTGAAGAGGCAAGCTTAATGCCCTTTTCAGACAAAAATATCTCTTTAAAATATGATAAAATTCCACAAGATGTAATAAAAGATATTCTCTTTTATTTGGTAAAAATAAAAATAAAAAAAGAGTTGTTAGATAAATCGAAATCTTTTTCTAGGGGATTTGATAAAAATGTTGTGGCAATTTTCATTAGAAGGGGGGATTTTTTAGAACTCAAAAGTGGAATTGGTAAAGTCTCATGTATAAAAGATTTTAAGATGAAAGTAAAAAAAGAAATAGAAAAGAATTCAAGCATGAAATTCTATTTAGCAACGGAAGATAATTTTCTAAAAGAAGATTTCAAGATTCTATTTGGCAAAAGAATAATAACCTACCATAAAAAAGCTTTCCTAAGAGAAGATCCCGGAGCAGTAAAAGAGGCATTTATTGAACTTCTTTCCTTAGCTAATTGTAAAAGTATTATTGGTAATTACGGAAGTACTTTTACCGAAATGATTTGGTTTTTTGGAGGTTGTAGGCAAAAAGTAGATATTGTTGTGAATAATCAAAGATTGGAAGAATATTTCCAAAATGAAAAAAATAATTTAATGATTAGAATAAAAAGAATAATTTATAATATTCTATCCCTTTGGAGGTTTAGATTTGTAGAAGATCCAAAAATAAAATGAAATTTTATTTAAAATTATTTTAGAACTTTTAATTTATAATTTATTTGGTCAAATCCGCCGAGTAGTTGCGAAAGGAATCTCTCGGAAAAAAAGGGTTTAATATTGATGAATCCATCGACAATTTTTTTCATTGGTCTAATCCAAAACCAATCTCTACTAGTTAACCAAATTAATTTTGTTTCTAAAACTCTAAAATTAGCACCACTATATCTTTCTGAGCTTTCTGGCTCTAAGGTTCCAAAAGTAATGCTACTAAAAGCTTTTTTATGAGTTATGTGGCTCATTGCCATAAAAGAAGTACAATGAGGAACCATAATTCTAATAATTCCCCCCGGCTTTGAAATTCTATGTA